>Ga0233437_1000399_pt1 | contig 102309 bp, 77 predicted proteins | sample SI_122_August201_FD_182714 | JGI IMG/M metagenome (GOLD analysis project Ga0233437, IMG submission 182714) | Seawater microbial communities from Saanich Inlet, British Columbia, Canada - SI_122_August2016_200_MG | ecosystem: Environmental > Aquatic > Marine > Inlet | place: Canada: British... | reverse complement strand
CATTTTCCCACAATAATTCATTTGTATAATATGATGGTAAGAAATTTCGGCTATGTGTAGAATTTTGGCTTAGTTTAGTTTTAACCAGATATTCACCTTCCATGATTTCCTTAAACCAATAATATCCGTAATCATAAAATTCAATTGTATCAATTGGGATAATTTCATCATCGTCAAAAGACCGGTATAAGTATGCAATGCCCGTATCATATTCAAATACAGGATTATTTAGCGGATGGTCACCAATAAAAGCAGAGCCTCCCAAATCGAAATAATTCGGAGTTGTAATCTGTTTTGATATGCTGTCAACACAAAGTCCGATTGGATTATCATTGGTTATTTTCAAATTTATTACATAATCGCCAGGCTCTTGATATACATGAATCGGGTTTTGTTCAATTGATGTATCTCCATCGCCAAAATCCCATTGCCAACTAACTGTGTTTCCAATGGTTTTATCATAATAATAATATAAATAGGGAACTTTTGAGGTCGAATCAACCAGGGCAATAAAGTTTGCACTACAGCCGGTAACGTCTTCAATATCCACAAAATCGCAATAGGTATCGTTGCAATACTCAATTGTATTAACATCAGAGACATTTAAACAAACATTATACAAACCTGAATCCGGATAAATGTGAACAGGATTTTGCAAGTATGAAATTGTGCCATCCCCAAAATCCCATATCCATTGTGTGATATTTCCAATTGATTGATCAGTAAATTCAATTCTTAAAGGATTTTCTTGATCTTGCTCATATAAAAAACCTGCCTCACAAGGCTGAATTACGGATATCATTACACAAGTATCGCTCTCACATTGAGTTTCAAGACTATATATCCACAGGCAAACATTATATTCTCCGCCTTCGGAATAAATATGCACAGGATTTTGTTCGGTTGACGAAGCTCCATCTCCAAAATTCCATAACCATGTCAGGGATAAGCCAAAGGATTCATCGGTGAAAATTACTTCAATAGAATTTTGGCTGTTTAATTCATAAGAAAATTGGGCAAAACAATCAGGATATTGCTCCACTACTATAATTTCGCAATATGTATCTTCACAGCCTGTTTCTTCACAAAAGATAGATAAGCATACTTCGTATTCGCCTGCTTCTTCAAATTCATGAATAGGATTTTGTTCACCGGAAGCTGTTCCATCACCAAATTCCCAGAACCAGTTTGTCGGATTACCAATGGATTGATCAAAAAATTGAATTTCATTCGATAAAGAATCCTGAAAATAGATATAAAATGCTTCACAATCGCCACCCGGTTCAAATACACGTACTTCTTCTTCATAAGTATATTCACATCCTGTTGAATCAATGGAATGTAAAGTTACAAGATACAAACCTGCTTCATCATAAGTATGACTTATGCTTTGTCCGGTACCAACTGTTCCGTCTCCGAAATTCCAATCAAATTCAGTTGGGAACATGCTCATTGTGTATGCTTCAAAATCCACTGTTAAACCATTATTATTTATTGCCTCGAAGAAACTTTCACAATCACTTGAAGTTCCTTCTACTATTACTATTTCGCAATAAGTATCTTCACAGCCTGTTTCTTCGCAAAAGATAGATAAGCATACTTCGTATTCGCCTGCTTCTTCAAATTCATGAATAGGATTTTGTTCACCGGAAGTTGTTCCATCACCGAAGTTCCAAGTCCAGCTTGTCGGACCGCCCCAGGATTGATCTAAAAACTGGATACCATTCATACCGGGAGATTGAATGTAAATATAATATGCCTCACAATCTCCACCCTGACCAAAAACACGTACTATTTCTTCATAAGTAAATTCACAAGCTGTTGAGTCGATAGAATGTAATGTTACTGGATATAAGCCTGGCTCCTCATAAGTATGTGTTACAAATTGTCCGACACCAGTTGTTCCATCTCCATAATCCCAATCAAATTCTGTTGGGGACATACTCATTGTAAATGCTTCAAAATCTATTGTTAAACCATTATTATTCTGTGCTAAAAAATAGCTATCACAATCACCTTTTGTGCTTTTTTTAATGAAGGATCCGGTGTTTTCAAATTTATTTGAATAAATTATAACATCTTTGTTATAAATCGGTTCACCGATAAGTTCATTCGAAACATGCCCGATTTCACTTACGACATTTTTGGCTTCTGCATTTATTAGCCAAATAAAAATGATTAATAGTATTGTTAATATTTTTTTCATAACATTTAGTTTTATCAAAGCTTTACAATTTAAATAATAATCCTGCCCGTAAACCAATAATATGTGGTTTTTTGCTAATAGTATTATTATCTTTTTCGTATATCGAATTTATAAATTGCATATATGTCGGCTCACATACAAGATCCACTTTGCCAGATATTTGATATTTGAATCTAATACCTGCAACAATTCGCCAATTTGTTTTCAATCTTGCTTGTGTTTGCCTGTTAATATCTATTAAAAAAGCTTCCTTGTTTGAATAATTAACCTCAGGCTCATTTTTTCCTATCAATATGGAAAATATTGTTCCTGCTTTCATCGAACAACTTATTCCTTTAAAATTAAATAATTTATAATATGCCAATAAAGGAAATTGCAGATAGCTATAATTATTTTGTAATCTTGAAATTTCATAATGCTTAACAGTATCAAAAATATCAACCGATTTTGTATTAAATATTATTGAATCGGGTTTTACAGGATCAAATGTAAACGATACGACTGATAAATAATATCCTACACTATCAAAACTTTGATAATTGATGGTGTATTCGCCATTATCATTCGAATAAGAAGCACCTATCCCCATTTGAATTGAAAATTTGTTTATTTCATGCTCAGCAACAAAGTCAAAAGCCATTGCATTTTGCTTTGGGCTTGATTTATAATATATTACTGACGTGGTAATGTTTATACCAAAAGAAATATCCATTCGTTTCCTGCGATCATTTTTTTTCTCTACCGGTAATGCTACCATTGAATTTTCATTCCTGTAATCAGAAAAAATTCTATTATTCGAACTATTAAAATCAATTAATTCATATTTCAATGGAATTAATCGGGTCAATTTGGAATCTCTATTTGTTCGTTCGTAATTGTTTCTAATTAGATTTGAATGAGTTAATGAATATTTATCCGGATTATTAAGAAGATTTCTATCATAAGTTATTATTTCTTCGTTTGAATCTTCGGGGTTTTTTTCGATGTTTTCTTTGGTTATATTTTGATCTTCAATACTTACAGAATTATTAAGAGATATCTTTTCTTCTATGATTGTATTTGTAGATTTTATTTCGATATTATTTATTATTTGGTTTTGAGCTTCAATACTTACAGGGTTTTCAAGAGATATAATTTCTTCATCATTATTAATATTAATTTTAGTTTCTTCTGTTATTTCTGTTTTTTTCGACTCCTCATTATTTTCGATAAATTCAAGACTTGTTTCTTTTGATTGAGAATTGTTCTCATAAACAAAATACACAATAGCAGATGTTAATACCAGGCTTATTATAATTGACATATAAAAAAGCCTTGTTTTAAACGATGATAATCCACCGAATAATTTGTCTGGAAAATTTCGCTCAACCCCTTCCCAGACTTGCTTTGAAGGAGCTACTTTATATTCTTTCAGGGAGTCTTCAAAAAGAATATCAATTTTCTCTTTCTCGTTTTTAGTATTTATATTTTTTTTCATCAGTTTATATTTTTTCCCGCAGATTACGCTGATTTTCGCTGATAGTTTTTCTGCGTTTATCTGCGTAATCTGCGGGAAATAGATTTACTTTACAATCATTCCTTCTGTGTTTAAAATTAAACATGTATGTTTCATCTTAATTATATTTAAGAAACAAGTATTTCTTCACGTATTTTAATAATTTTTTTTCTCAATGATTTTCTTGCTTTCGACAATTGCGATTTTGAAGTGTTTTCCGAAACATTTATCATTTCGGCAATTTCTTTATGCGAATAATCTTCAAAAACATATAAATTAAATACAATTCTATATCCGTCAGGCAATTCCTGAATTAATTCCATCATTTGCCCCTTGCTAATATCACCATTTTCAACATCAATATTATTATCATCTTCATCCGAAAAAATATTCTCAATATTTTCGTCAATGCTAATTTTATTATTATGTTTAATATTAGCGTAATAATTATTTATTGATGTATTTACCATAATTCTTTTCATCCATCCTTCGAAAGAACCGTCTTGTCGAAATTTGCAAATATTTTTAAACACTTTTATAAATCCTTCCTGTAAAACATCTTCAGCTTCAGCCTTATTTTTACAATATCGCATACATAGCCCTAACATACTTGCTGCATATTTTTTATACAACAAATCAAAGGCATATCGTTTGCCTGATATACAATCCTTTACAATTTTCTCTTCAGAAACCATATCTAACTAATATTTAGACAGGCGATATCTTGATAGGTTGCCTGAAAATTTGCTCTAAATATAAAAATAAATCAAAACAGTTTATGTATTGACAATTTCAATAAATAGATTATCTTTGTAATACAAAATAATTAAAATATGAATAGAGAAATTTTGATAAATAGAACAATTAGTAATATCTCATTACTTCCTGATTTGAGACTGAAAGAAATTTCTGATTACATTGAATTTCTATTAAAAACGTATGACGACAAAAAAATCACAAAAGGAATAATGGAATTAACTTCAAAATCAAAATCGTTTGGATTTTTAAATGATGAAGAAGAAATATATGATGAATCCGACTTAATTGAAAAATTCTAATTTGGAAATTGAATTAATTATAGGAAAAATTGGCGAACTAAAGAAACATGCTTTAGAAGAACTTGATTATAAATTAAAGAAAGTATTCGGATTGAAATAAATAATGATTTGAATGGGCAAGGGTGAAATAGAGTGATTTGTGGATATTTAAGAGGTGGTACACATAGTATGAAAAAAAGACAGAAAACCATTAAACATGATTTTCCAATGATTGAATTATCATTGATCGCTTTTATGATTTTTGCTATAATAATAACCACTATCCAAATTTTAAATGGAGGTGAAGGATATTATTTTATATATCCGATTTCATTTTTAGGATTAATTTTTGGAATTTGGTTGATTAATTACAGGAACAAAAAAATTGAAATAAGGGATTCTTATTTAATAATTAGTACATATTTAGGACTTAAAAGAAAAAAATATAGCCGAACTGACTTTAAAGGTTACGAGATTTACGAAACATTTGATCAAACTGGACTTGTTAAGCAAATCAGATTAATAGATTTAAATAACAAGAGAATTCCATTTATCCGAGATTCATATCGTGACTATGACAAACTAATTCAATTAATTAAAAATTATGGAATTGAATATATAGGAGAGAAAGAAATTAAATGGAGATTTAAAAAGCAATATGGATTAATTACAAGTATTAGTTTTATCATTGCAATGATACTATTTTTTTTACTGAAAGTGATTTAATATTAATGAATTACGTGTGCCAACCGCAAGTAACGCCCATAGCCACCATGCGATCATCAAGACAAATGAGTAAGGAATTTAAACATACAAGTAATCAATAAACATCCTGCAAAGAAGCGGTTATGTGCCATACTTGCAAACCGTTAAAACCAAGAAAAATAAACCTATCAAATAAGGACATTAAGAATATAAAATATGAGACAATAATGAAAGGCTCTGCTTATGCTTGTTTGCAATGAGACTCTTATAATATTTATCTTCAACACCTTCGAGGTTTTAAAAACCTCGAAGGTGTTGAATTTAAAACTTCACAATCAATTTTACATTCACCTGCCGTGGTGTTAAATAATTCGGAACAGCATACTGCCCTCCGTTTACACCGGTTATCCAAAAATATGAAATCGTATTACTTATTTGAAACAAATTAAATATTTCAGCGGTTATCCAAACAGATTTTAGATAACGGAAAGGATTTTTTGGTGAAACAACTGTGTTTTCGCCTTTTAATTGTTTTGAAAAACCTATATCAACTCTTCTGTAGGCAGGCATCCTCAAAGTATGTTTATATTTCGGGGAATTGGGTGGGCCAAATGGAAGGCTGCTACCAAAAAATAAACTCAGGTGCATTTTCCATGTTGGATTATTCGGTAAGTAATCCTGAAAAAATAAGCTGAAATTTACACGTTGGTCGGTAGGCCGTGGAATATACCCGGGTTCAACTTTGGTGCTGTCAACCGGAGCATTGTCGAAAGTTATTCCGGGAACAATTAATTCACCTTCTTGATTATAATAATCATAATAAAAATCATCTTCAATATCTTCCATGGTTTTCATTATTGAGAGGCTTGCCCATGAATCAATTCCTTTAACAAATTCGCCATTTATTTTCATGTCTATTCCGGCTGCATAACCATGCGAATTATTTGTAGCAAAATATCTTATCCTGACATTATCAACTTCATAAGGAATTAAATCGTCGAGATATTTATAATAAACTTCGGTGGTAAATTTGAAAGGCCTTGACCAAACATAAAAATTCCAATCTGAGCCAAGAACAAAATGAATTGACTTTTGGGCTTTAATATCTTGATTAATTATACCTTCCATATCTCTCATTTCGCGGAAAAATACGGGTTGATAATAAAATCCTGTTGAAAATCTTAAAACAATATCTTTCTTCCAGTTTGGTTTGTAAGAAACCGTTGCACGGGGACTAATAATCAATTCTTTATTAAAATCCCAATAATTTGCTCTTACTCCTGCAGTTAAGGTTAGATTATTATTTCCGTTAACAGTCCATGCATCCTGAATAAATGTAGTGTAACGGTTTGACGAAATATCATTATCGGTTTTTAAAGAATAAAAGAGTTTAAAAGAAGGATGAGCCGGGCTTGGATTTCCGGGATCGTAAGCCGGATTTGGCAGGGAATAACCTGCCGAATCTATTAAATCCCACTCACTGATTTTATCATCAATGATTTCGTGTTGATATTTTACACCCCATTGAATAAAATGATCGGATTTAAGCCAGGTACCCTTATGCTCAATATTATATACCGAAGCATTAAGTTTATTTCTTGCATGATTTAGATAGGTACCAACACCTTCGGCCTGAATAACTTTTGCAACCTCATCATCGAGGCTTCCATAATTAGCTTCTAAGCGTCCAATCCAATATTGCCCCTGAATGTCAAAATTCTCACGTTCATAAGTTTTAAAAGCTGAGGCTGTCAAATTTAATTTTAAATCTTTGTGTGGCAGATGATTTACCGATAAGGCTCCAAAATACGTTTCAAATTTATCTTTTTCCTGTCCATCGAAGTAAATTTTCACTCTGTGAGCATCCTGAAATGTTCCAAAATCGGTTTCACGATCGGAAGGAACAAATTTGTAAATGTTTCGAGCATAATGCCCAAGAAAAGAAATTTCGGTTTTTTTACTTAAATCATACCTTAGAAGTGTTTGAACATCAGTAAATGAAGGTTGATAATCGCCTTTTGTGTCAAGCCCCGACAAAACACTTTGATTGGATTTTTGTCTCACACCAAGTAAATAAGAGAATTTTCGATTTTTAGTAATTCCTTCAATAAATGCCTCACCACCCAACAAACTTATTCCAAATGAGCCACCAAATTCAACCGGTTTTCTATATTGAATATCCAAAACAGACGACATTTTATCACCATATTTTGCGTCAAATCCACCTGCAGAAAACAGGATGGATGACACCATAGATGAATTAATAAAACTAAGCCCTTCCTGTTGTCCCGAACGTACCAAAAACGGACGATAAATTTCTATTCCATTAACATAAACAAGATTTTCGTCGAAATTCCCTCCTCTGACCGAATATTGAGAACTTAATTCATTGGAAGAAGAAACTCCCGGCAAAGTTTTAATTATAGCTTCAACCCCTCCGCTAACACTTGGTATTACGGATATTGTTTTAGGATTAACCCGTGAAAGACTTGTATTTCGGATTTCTTTGTCTCTAACTTCAAAGTCAGGCAAATCAGTGGAAACTTTTTTTAAGGAAATATTTATTCTCTTTTCTTCACCGCTTGAAAGATTAACAGGAATTTCATCACTCTCATATCCAATAAAAGAAATTACGATTGTATATTGTGTGTTTGCCGGAATTTCAAATCTATAATCCCCGTTTTTATCTGTTATAGCTCCACCGGGTTGGCCTTTTGCAGTAACATTTGCCAGTTGAATAGGTTTGTTTTCCTGATCAGTAATTTTTCCAAAAACAAAAGCTTTATTCTGACTAAAAGCAGTTAGTGATGAAATAAACAATAAGATAAAAAAGTAAAATCTAAATATATTCATAAAGTATTCAAATTCGAATAATAGTAATAATTAACTTATTTGTTAAATAATTATTGTAAGTAATTAGAGTCTATCCATAAAGTTTCAATATTTATATTAAAAAACCGTTAAAACGGTTAAATATTTTCATATTTCATTAGTAGCCCACGACTTAAGTCGTGGGTTGCTTAAGGATTGAAGTTTCGTTAACCATTTTAATGGTTTTTAACAATATTATAAACAGATTCTAAAGAGGTATATTGGAAATATGTGAACAAACAAAAAAATGCCGCTACATTAAACAAATAAGTAGCAGCATTTTAAAACTATGAAACAAAATTTATTTTGCTTTTTTATAAAAACCCTTTTCTTCAGCTTCTTTTAAACAAGCGGAAATACCTTTTTTATTGATGTTTCTTAATCCTGCCATTGAAATTTTTAGAGTGATCCATTTGTCTTCTTCGGGAATGAAAAATTTCTTTGTCTGAAGATTAGGATAAAATCTTCTTCTTGTTTTACTATGCGAATGGGAAACACTATTTCCCGTAATCATTTTCTTGCCGGTTATTTCACAAATTCTTGACATTTTTTATTTCCTTTTATTAAGGTTTATCTTTTTTAAAATGGTGTGCAAAGAACGGAATATTTTTTTTATTAGCCAAACAAATAATTAAATAATAAACAAATTTTTTAACGCTTTAATTTACACGAATTAAGATGTGATAAAACGCCGCATTTTTTTTATGATTATTAATATTTATGGCTTTTTATATTGCAAAAACAGATAATTCCAATCATATTATTGCACTACTTGCTTCAACAGTGCGATCAATTTTTTTCACCAAACCCTGCAAAACATTTCCCGGCCCAACTTCAATAAAAGTTTTAATTCCGTCGGCAATCATATTTTGCATGATCTGTGCCCAACGAACCGGTGATGTTAATTGTGCTATTAAATTATTTTTTATTATCTCAGGATCAGCAACCGATTGTCCGGTAACGTTTTGATAAATCGGGCAAATACCTTCGTTGAAAGGTGTTGATTTAATTGCTTCTGAAAGTTCAACACGAGCACTTTCCATAAAGGGTGAATGAAAAGCTCCACCAACTTTTAAAGGAATTGCCCGGCGGGCACCGGCATTTTTTAACTTTTCGCAAGCAATTTCGATGCCTTTTATTGAACCTGAAATTACTAATTGGCCAGGACAATTATAATTAGCAGGAACTAGTATTTCATCAATTGATTTTAGTGTATCTTCAACGGTTTCATTATCAAGCCCAATTATTGCAGCCATTGTAGAAGGCTCAGCTTCACAGGCTTTTTGCATGGCAAGTGCTCTTTGGTAAACCAATTTCAGTCCATCTTTGAAACTAAGGGATTTGTTAGCCACAAGAGCCGAAAATTCTCCAAGTGAATGTCCGGCAACAACATCGGGTTTAAAATCTTCACCCAATTGATTAGCCAAAATCACCGAATGCAGAAATATTGCAGGTTGTGTTACTTTTGTTTGCCTTAGGTCTTCATCAGTTCCATCAAACATTATTTCAGTTATTGGAAATTTAAGAATATCATTGGCTTTTTCGAATAATTCTTTTGCTGAACGGGAATTTTCGTATAAATCCTTTCCCATTCCAACAAATTGTGCCCCCTGACCAGGGAAAATATATGCTTTCATGTGTTATATTTTTGTAGTTATCATATTTACAATTGATAATATTTTACCAAATCCGGATATGGAAATTAGAAATTGGAAATTTTGCTTTCTCCTGAGTTTCTAATCTTTATTTTCATTATTTAATCATATTCTGGTGTGTTTAAAAACCGATCATGGCTGTTTTATATATTTTAATTTTATTAGTTATCATATTTATAGTTGATAATATTGTTAAAAATCAGGATGTAGAAATTGGTCCCAAGTGCTCGGGACTAATTTCTATATTCCAATTTCAAATATCAAATTCTCTTATTTTCTGTTACCTAAAAATCTCAGCAAAAATAAAAATAAATTTATAAAATCAAGATAAAGTGTTAATGCTCCCATAATAGTTAATTTTCGGGCTGTATTGCTTCCAAATTCTATTCCGCTTCCGATTCGTTTTAATTTTTGAACATCATAAGCGGTTAAGCCGGTAAAAACCAGTACTCCAATAAAACTTATAATATATTCAAGTGTTGAACTTTTCATAAAAAAGTTTAATAGTGAAGCAATTATTATCCCTATTAATCCCATCATCATTAATGACCCGAATTTTGTAAGGTCAATTTTTGTTGTATAACCCGTAACAGCCATTATTCCAAACATTGTAGCCGCTACAATAAATGTTAATGCTATCGAACTTTGAGTATAAACTAAAAGAATGAAACTCAAACTCATCCCAAGAAGAATAGCAAAGGCTATAAATAACATTGAAAGAACACCTGCCGATAACTTATTAAATCCATAAGACATAAGCAATACAAAGCCAAAAGGTAACAGCATAACTACCCATCCCAATGTTGACATGCCTCCGGTTTGTGTGTTATATAATGAATTAATCAATTTAGGGTCTGAGGCAAAGAAGTAAGCCGTTGCAGCAGTTATGATTAATGCTAAAAACATCCATGAAAATACATTGGCTATAAAAGCTTTTGCTACCGATATTTCTTTTTTACCTGTAGTTGTGTAAGTAAAATTTTTATTTTGTGTTAACATCATATTTATTTATTGAAACCAAATAACGCAATTAAAAAAAAATTATTTTTTTCTAATGAAGTTTTGCTCCTATTAAATTAATAAATTCTGCTCTGGTTGATTCGCGGCGAAAAGCACCGGTGAAATCCGAAGTCGTGGTTACGGAATTTTGTTTTTGGACACCCCTCATTTGCATACATAAGTGTTGAGCTTCAATTACTACTGCAACTCCAAGAGGATCCAAGGTTTCCTGAATTACATTTTTTATTTGCATCGTTAAACGCTCTTGAACTTGCAATCGTCTTGAGTAGGCTTCGACAACTCTCGCAATTTTACTTAATCCTGTAATATATTTATTGGGAATATATCCAACATGAGCTTTGCCAATAAAAGGGATAATATGATGTTCACATAAAGAAAAAATATCAATGTCTTTTACTATTACCATTTCTTTGTAATCTTCGCGGAATTTTGCCGAATTAAGTATTTCAACAGGATCGGATAAATAACCCTGCGTTAAAAACAGAATAGATTTAGCTACTCTTTCAGGTGTTTTTATAAGTCCTTCACGTTCTACATCTTCGCCAATAGCTGATATGATATTTTTATAGTTTTCCGAGAGACTTTTTATAGTATCCTCATCAAATTCATCAATTCTTGCATAGCCGTTAGAAATAATACCCTTTCTCATTTTTTGGTTTTTAGAATTGGCAAAAGTAATAATAGATTTTAATTTGGGCTAAATAATAGACAGAAAAGTAAGTGAACCAATGAAAATGGTAGTTGTTAGGTTATATAAGTACTTTGAATGCTTAAAGTTTGGAGTGTCTAAAGTTTGTTTTTCGCCAGCAGATTATGCTGATTCTTTTCAGCGTAAATCTGTATTACCCGTTCCCGACTTTTGTTATTCAGGAGGGTACGGGAGAATATATTTTCAGCCCCAATTATTTTGACTACCTGTTATTGAGCAAACTACTAACTGCCAACTCCTGCCGACTGTTGACTGTCAACTTTTCACAAAAGTCAATTTCGATGGAGTAGTTTCAATTATCAATAATAAATCGTTTTAGTCCTTCCACAAAAACCATTCGGGGTTTAGATATTTTTTCGCACATTCACCATAAGATTCTACTATTTTTGTTTCATCAACTTTAAATGTACACTCTTCACCATATTTTCTTGAGATAATGATGTTTGCTTCAATGTTTTGTTCATCAATTCTGATATAGGTTGCGAAGTGTCCTCCCTTTTCCGTATTCAGGCTTTCGTGGCAAACCGGACAGAAAAAATCGACCGTTTCACCAATTTTAACTTTAAACGAGGGACTTACAATAACCGAATAATTCCCAATTTCTTCGTGTAATAATACCAGGCCTACATGATTTTTTCTTGCCTTTGCCGAAAGAATAATGTTTTGGTCCGGATTTATCTCACTTCGGCAATGCGGACATAAATATTTAACTTTCATTTTTAATTAATTTTAGTTTATAAATCTACCGGCTATTTTTTATTTTACCGGAATTTTATAAAGGTAAATAAAAATTCCGAAAGTTTACAAATTTTTAATAATATTTTTTTACTAAATCAATATTGGGGTATAAAAGGTATAAGGGAAATAAGGGGAATAGGGGAAATGACCACTGAAATTGTGTGTGTTATCAAAATTGAAAACTCAATCAATTTTTCTTTTTGAAAACATTAAAGCGAGTACCAATCCATAACCTTATTTGATTCATATCGTAATGAAAATTGGTTTCAAGTATTGGAATTGGAGTGCTGTTAAAACCAAACACTCCTCCAATGCCAGCATAAAATTTATCCGAATTATAGCCAAAAGCAAGTCTTCCAAGCCATAACAATGAAAATTTTTCACGTCTTTCAGTACCCGTATTGTTTTCATATTTATATTTCTGAAGAAAACATCCGGGTAAAAATGATGCATTTATATAAAAATACTTGAGCATTACTAATGTATATGAATATCCGGCCGACATTCCAAACAATTTAAAATTGCCACTTTTAATTTGTTCACTTGGATCGATATTATATTTATCTATATAAGCCTTTGGAATAATACATGAATCGGCAGAAAGTTTTAAAAACAAAACCGCAGGCATTAACATCAAAGAGCCTGAACTTTTTAACTGCCTTTCGTTTTGAATGTAAGCTGCCCTGATCGAATGTTTTTTATAATTGAAAATATAATAAAATATTGCACTCGTAGAAGAAATTCTCATGTCGGGCCGCTTGGGATATTCTCCTCCCGGTAACCATTCATCATAAACTTCATCAGGGTTGTCAATATAAAAACCCTTATAATCCTGAATAGATATTTCTGCCGCTATTGCCTTTCCGTAAGCATTAATTCTGAGATCAATTATTTTGCTTTTCCCTTTAATATCTTCATCTCGTTTATAAAACGGGCTACGAACAGCCAGGCCCAAACCAAACCATTTATAAAAACCTGCCAAACCAACTTTTGTATGAATATTGGGTTTGAAAAAAACTCCATTCTTCGCACCTTCTGGTTTTACTTGAAAACCAATACTTTCGTTGAGTAAATAAAAACGACTTGTGAGTAAATTTTTATAATCGACAATATATTCAGGATTGATTTTATTGTCCTTTTTATTGCCTTTTTCATTTCCATCCGCTAAACAAGGATTTAAAGAAATAAAAACAATAATTAATAATATGATAAAGGTTTTCAACAATAAACAGTTTTTTAATATCATACTTGTGAAAAAATTGATTATTTTCAAGTAAGCAAAGATACATTTTTCTTTATGGTTAAATAATATTTTGATGTGCTGGGATCAATTTATTAATCTTTTAATACCATTCTTGAGTACTGTTACATGAAAATTCAACAGTAAGCCAAGTTTATAGTTTCCCAACTTTAGATAAGTTAGAACTTGCGCAGTATGAACATCATTAAGTGCCTCGACAGTTTTTATTTCAATTACTACTTTTTCTTCAACCAACAAATCTATTCTATATCCATGGTCTAATTTTACTTCTTTATAAACGATTGGCATTGGTTTTTCTTTTTTAACCTTTAATGCTGCTTGTTTTAACTCATAGAATAAACATTCCTGATAAGCTGATTCCAATAAACCTGGGCCCAAATGTCTGTGTACTTCAATTGCACAACCAATAATCTTTCTTGATAATTCATTTTCAATCATAATAACTCATTTTTCTTTGTGAAACTTAGTGCAATCTCTGTGATTCTTTGTGACATAGCTATTACACAAAGAATCACAGAGAAATCACAAAGTTACGCAAAGGTATAATAAATACACATATTTATTATAGACCAGCATATCAAAATATTATTTAGCCCTCAATTCTCAATTTTAAAATATAATTTGTAATTTTGTTCCTATTTAGATCTTTAAAAATTTATTGTAATTAATAATATGTATAATGTTGATCCTGAAATAGAAAGAAAAGAAATTTTAAAACGTTACAGTAAATTATTACATGCGTGGACATCTACAAAAACTAAAGATGACAGATTACTTGTTCGTAAAGCATTCTATTTTGCTGCTGAAGCTCATAAAGATATGCGACGAAGAACCGGTGAACCATATATTTATCACCCACTTGAAGTTGCCAGAATAGCTGCCGGTGATATCGGACTTGGAGCAACTTCAATAGTTTGTGCTTTGCTTCACGATGTTGTTGAAGATACCGATTTTACCTTGCTTGACATAAAAAATATGTTTGGCGAAAAAGTTGAAAAAATTATTGATGGGCTGACGAAAATAAAGGAGATTTTTGACCAATCAAAAGCATCCTATCAAGCCGAAAATTACAGGAAATTATTATTCACCCTTTCAGATGATGTTAGAGTTATTCTTATAAAACTTGCTGACAGGCTGCACAATATGAGAACATTAGATGCAATGCCATCCAATAAACAAATAAAAATTGCATCCGAAACAAGTTATTTATATGCACCATTGGCTAATCGCCTTGGATTATATGCCATAAAAAGTGAACTCGAAGACTTAATTCTGAAATATACAGACCCTGAAATTTATCAAACAATATCAAGAAAATTAGAGGAATCAAAAGCAGATCGTAGCAGTTTTATTAATAAATTTATATATCCTTTAAAAAAAGCATTTGGTGAACGAGGAATTAAATACGAAATCATCAACAGAGAAAAATCTGTAAACTCAATTTGGAGAAAGATGAAAGAAAAAGAAATTCCGATTGAAGAGGTTTATGATCTGATGGCAATCAGAATTTTGATTGATTCGCCACTATCTGACGAAAAAGCTGATTGCTGGAAAGTGTATTCAATAATTACAAGTTTTTATAAACCAAATCATGATCGCTTAAGAGATTGGATTTCAATCCCAAAAGCCAATGGATATGAGGCTTTGCACACAACAGTTATGAGCAAAACCGGAAAATGGGTTGAAATTCAGATAAGAAGCCTTCACATGAATGAAATTGCCGAGAAAGGATATGCTGCTCACTGGAAATACAAAAATGAAGAAGATACGGAAACAGGCCTTGACGAATGGTTATTTAAGATTCGGGAATTATTGCATAGCAACGAATCTGATGCATTGGATTTTCTTGATGAATTTAAGTTGAACCTATTTTCAGATGAAATTTTTGTTTTTACACCCAAAGGCGAATTAAAGACCCTACCGGTTGGTAGTACAACCTTAGACTTTGCTTATAATATTCATTCTCAAATCGGTAACGCTTGTATTGCCGCAAAAATAAATCATAAATTAGCACCTTTAAATCAAAAATTGGTTTCGGGCGATCAGGTGGAAATTATTACTTCGAAAAAACAAGTTCCAAAAGATGATTGGCTTAAATATGTTATCACAGCCAAGGCAAGCACACACATCAAACATGCAATAAAAGAAGAAAGAAGAAAATACAAAGAAAAAGGTAAAACTTTATTGAAAAAATATTTTGCACAACTCAAAATTGATTACAACAAACAAATTATTCAGGAATACCAGAGTTTCGCAAAATTGCCAAGTCCTGTTGATCTTTACTACAATGTTGCAATTGGTGAAATTGGCATTAAAGAATTCCGAAAATTTTATTTAGATGATGAAAGAAACGGATGGTTAAGTTATTTCAAATTACCATTCATAAAATCACATAGCAATGAAATTAAAACATTCTCAGACAGCCTTGTTAGCAAATCAAAAGGAACTTTATCACCGGATTTATTAGATATTAATTTAGATAAAATTGATTATTTGGTCGCTAATTGTTGCAAACCTATTCCCGGTGATGATGCAATTGGTTTTATTTTAAATAAAAATACAATTCAAATTCATAGGACAAACTGTAATATTGCAATCTCACAGATGTCGAAATTCGGTAATCGAATTGTTAAAGCAAAATGGTCAAATAAAGGTTCTTTATCATTTTTAGCCGGAATAAAAATTTTAAGTCTTGATAAAATTGGTTTAATAAAAGATATTGTAAATATTATTTCTGATGAGTTAAACTTAAAAATTAAATCTTTCCATCTCGAAAGTAAAGGAGAAATTGCTGAAGCAACAATTGTTTTATATGTTGTCAATATCAATAATTTAAATGATTTGATCCATCGACTGAAAAAAATAAAGGGTATTAAAAATGTGTTGCGAGTAGAAAATTCAGCAATATTAGAGAATGACTAATTGGTATCCGCTAAAAAATAGTTGATAAATACAGTTTTATGCGTTTGCCCTGTTTTGTGATTTGATTATTCATACAGATTTCCTTAGGTCATTGGAATGATGGAATAATGGAAAGGTATCATAGATATCCGTCAATAAACATTTCCAATATTCCACTATTCCATTATTCCATTATTCCAATTAAAAAATTTATTATTTTTATTTATACTAAATTAATAAAAAAATTTCTAATTTTATGCCCAAAATAAAATATTGGGAAATGGATTATTCTGAAAATTCGTTTGAAACTGTAAAAAAAATATTTACTGATTATTTAGAAAATGCAGGGCATAGAAAAACTCCTGAAAGATTTACAATATTAAGAGAAATTTATGCAACAAAAGGACATTTTGATATCGAAACCCTCTATATCAAAATGAAAAACAATAACTTCAGAGTTAGCCGGGCAACACTTTACAATACTGTTGAACTGTTATTACTATGTCATCTTGTTGTTAAACATCAATTTGGAAATAATTGTGCTCAATTTGAAAAAGCTTTCATGTTTAAACAACATGATCATTTTATTTCAATTGAAAACGGAAAAGTGATGGAATTTTGTGATCCTCGTTTATTGGAAATTCAAAAATCCGTTGAAGAAAATTTAGGTGTTGAGATCACTCACCATTCCTTAACTTTCTATGGAAACTTTAAAAAAAGGAAAAAAAAATCGACAAATAAATCTCAAGCCGGAAAGAAAAAAAAGATTAAGATTTAACGAATATAAAAACTTAGAAATATGTCAGTTGATGTTTTATTAGGATTGCAATGGGGTGATGAGGGTAAAGGTAAAATTGTTGATGTTTTAACTCCAAAATACAATATTATTGCACGTTTTCAAGGTGGTCCGAATGCAGGCCATACCATCGAATTCGAAGGAAATAAATTTGTTCTCCACATAATTCCATCAGGGATTTTTAATAAAAAAACTCAAAACATTGTCGGCAACGGCGTTATTATTGATCCTTTTATTTTACAGAACGAAATCAATACACTTCAAAAAAAAGGGGTAGAAGCAATAAACAACTTAATGCTTTCAAAAAAAGCACATTTAATTTTACCTTCACACCGCTTACTTGACGCAGCCCAGGAAGCAAATAAGGGTAAAGCAAAAATAGGCTCAACATTAAAAGGTATAGGGCCGGCATATTCCGATAAAATCAGCAGAACAGGTTTAAGGATAGGTGATATCAACAGGAATGATTTCTTCAAAAGATACAAGCTGCTTAAAGAGCACCACTTACGCCTATCTGAATTTTATCAATTTAATGATAATGAATTACTGATTGATGGTTTATCATTTTTCGATTACGAAGAAAAATGGCTTGAATCGCTTGAACAAATTCAAAAAATCAAACAAATTAACAGCGAATATTATATTAACGAAAAATTGAAAGACGGAAAAACCGTCTTAGCCGAAGGTGCACAAGGAACTTTACTTGATATTGATTTCGGATCATATCCTTTCGTAACTTCATCTAACACAATCACATCTGGTGTCTGCTCAGGACTTGGAATTGCTCCAAATAAAATTAAAAACGTATTTGGTGTTTTCAAAGCTTATTGCACAAGAGTCGGGAGTGGCCCCTTCCCTACCGAGTTACATGATAGCATTGGAATAAAAATGAGAAATAAAGGCAACGAATTTGGTTCCACAACTGGTAGGCCAAGACGTTGCGGATGGTTAGACCTTAATGCTTTGAAATATTCTGTGATGCTAAATAGTGTTTCAGAATTGTTTATGATGAAAGCCGATGTTTTAAGCACTTTTAACGAACTTAAAGTTTGCACGAAATACAATTTTGAAAACAAAGAAGTTGATTATTTACCAATAGATATTTCCGAAGAATTCGTTTCGCCTGTTTATAATAAATTAAAGGGCTGGGGAGATGAAATCACAGAAGTTTCTAAAGTTGATGAACTTCCCGATGAATTAATTTTATACAAAAATTATATTGAATCATACCTAAACATCCCAATTTCAATTATTTCGGTTGGGCCTGATAGGAGTCAGACACTATTTTGTGAATAAAAAGACTGTGTAACAAATAAGAGAAGTATTATTATATACTCTATCCTTTCAATTATTTCCAAATAGAATATCGAACACCGAACAATGAATTTTGAAGTTCGAAATTTGAGGTTATAAAAACTATTTAGTGCATCTAAAAAAACTCAGAATTTTTGGAGTGGCTCTTAAGAAAGCGTCAAGAACGAGGCTTGCGAAGTATTTAAAATCAGGAGTCCGTACGGATGACTGGTTTTAAATACGAGCATAACGAAGTTATTGACGTTTTCTTATAGCCACTATTTACATTTCAATAAAGGAATCGTCATAAACAGGAGTTAATGTTTTTCTGTATGGATTATAATGAAGATATTTATCAGAATGAATATTTTCCGGCAAATGTTTAATTATATAATTATTTAAAAAATAGTCGAAAGTATAGCCTGCATATTTTGCTCCAAGCAAAGCACTTAATTCATAAATATCATTTTCGGTCATCTGATCAATTCTATAGGAAAATGTAACTTCACCAGTAAAAACATTTTGTGAAAAACTTCCGCGCATATCATCAAAAACCACATGTGAAGCATATAAAACTTTCTTTTCGTTTTCATCTGAGTTTAATTTTGTTATTTCAAACCATGAATTAATATTTACTGCATTCAAGTCAATGGTTTCAGAAAATAAATATTCGTCAAAATATTCCTCAGCGGTGTAAGTCATTACATATTCTTCTAATTGAATTTGAGCAATATTAAGAATATATGTATCTGATTGAATCAATAAAAATGAATCAAGCATATATTCAGGAAAAACTTTAAACCCATACCTTGAAAGTCCGAGGTTTAGATTGTTCACATAATTCTCAAAAAATATTGAATCATTAATATTCTGTAGAAAAAGACTATTAAAAAATAAGGCTGAATCTAATTCATCACCCGAAAGTGAATCATAAACCGGATACTCATAAGTTTTCAAATTGTTTTTCAAAATATAATCAGGTGTAAAAACCAATAGTGAAATATTATTTGGAGCATCAACAAACTCTTTTGCAATTTTATATTCAACCGAACAGGAGTTAAGCAGAAAAAAAAACGGAACAAATATTACAAAAAAAGTCGATTTTTTAAAAAGTAAAATTTTTCCTGCCATAAGAAATTTTGTTTAATTAATAAATCCAGCAAGGTATCATTTTCAACGCAAAAAACGAGTAATTAGTGTTTACACAAAAACTCAGTATTTGATAATAAGATGTCAAAAACAAGGTTTCAAGTTTCGGGTCTCAAATTCCAGGTTTCGGATTTATAGTTTCGAGTTTCAAATCAAAAATTGATTTAGAACCTCATTTTTCAATACTTTTGCAAAATCAAGATCAAATAATTCAAAATTCAGGTTTAATGATAAAAGCATTGATTTTCGACTGGGGCAATACAATAATGTTTGATTTCGGATTTACCGGCCCAATGTCGCAATGGGAAAAAGTGGCTTGGATAGAGGGAACAGAAAATTCCTTAGCAATATTAAACCCTAAATATATTTGTTGCATTGCAACCGGTGCTAAACACTCAGGAACAAAAAATATGATAGATGCTTTAAAACGTGTTGGTGCTGACCAATATTTTCATCATTTTTTTTGTGCAAAAGATTTAGGGTATAAAAAACCTTCACCATTATTTTTTCAGGCGGTTGCTGAAAACATAGGATTAAAAACATCTGAATGTGTGATGATTGGCGACTCTTATGATAAAGATATTATCGGAGCAAAAATGGCTGGAATGAAAACAATTTTATTGAATACAAACAATGAAACCGCTAAGTTCGTTGATGCAGATTATATTATAAATTCTATGGAAGAGTTATCGGTAATAATCAATAATATTAAATAAAATCACTATTGAGAATACATAATTGAAAATTTAATATGAAATTAAAATATTCTAATAAAAAAAACACGAATCTTAGAATTAAGATATTTATTATAATATTTCTGTTTTTTGCTTCAATAATAATTGAGGCGCAAAATAATTATCCTCAAAATCATTTTCGTTCTCCAATTAATTATCCGATAGTTTTAACCGGAACTTTCGGGGAGTTGCGAACCAACCATTTTCATTCGGGAATAGATATCAAGACTAAAGGAAAAACGGGCGAAAAAATTTATACAATTGCTGAGGGATACATAATTAGAATTAAAGTCTCAGCAACGGGTTTTGGCAAAACATTATATATCGCTCATCCTAATGGCTTTGTTTCGGTTTATGCTCACTTAAAAAAATTTAATAAACGAGTTGAGAAATTTGTAAGACAAAAACATTACGAAAAAGAAGAATTTGAACTGAATATTTTTCCGAAAAAAAATCAGATAAAAGTAAAAAAAGGAGAGATAATTGCATTTTCGGGAAATACGGGTGGATCGGACGGGCCTCATCTTCATTTCGAAATAAGAGATAAAAAAACTGAAAAACCTATCAATCCATTTCTATTCGGATTAAAAAGCAAAGATTACACTCGTCCGAAAATTAAATTATTAAAAATATATCCTGTTTCGGATAGCAGCTTTGTTAACAATTCAACTAAAGCTAAGAAATTTAAGGTCGGCGGCTGGGGTATGCAGCATAAAATCATAGACGAAGACACAATTCATGTCTCCGGAAAAATTGCTTTTGGCATTCAGACTTACGACCTGGGAAATAATAACGGCAATAAAAACGGGATTTATTCGATTGAAATGTTCGTTGACAGCGTTTTACAATATTCTCATAAAATGCAAACATTTTCGTTCAACGAAACCAGATATATAAATTCCCTTATCGATTATCCTGAATTTATTGATAATAAAATCAGAATTCAAAAAACACAAATTGCACCAAATAATAAGTTAAGTGTTTATGACAATGTTTTAAACAATGGAATTTTCTATTTTCTGGATTCATTATTCCATAATCTAAATTTTGTAATTAAAGATGTTTTTGGAAATACATCACAACTTTCATTTATCATAAAAAGTGATCCGCCAAACGATAGCCTTTTAAAAGTAAGTGAAAAAATATCAAAGGATCAAAAATTTTATTCTTATTCCAAAAAAAATATTTTTGAAACTGATAGCTTGATTGTTACAATTCCAAAAAATGCACTTTACGATTCGATAGTTTTTGAATATACGATTTCCGAACCTCTACAAAATTCATTTTCCAGCACATATCATATTCACAATAAATATACTCCCTTACATAAAAATATCACAATTACCATTAAACCGGATTCTATTCCTAAACGGCTGAAAGAAAAAGCACTGATAGCATATATTAATGGTGATAAAGAAAAATTCAGTGCAATTGGCGGGAAATGGGAAAATGGATTTTTGACTGCAAAAAACAAACAATTTGGAAAATATACGGTTATGCTCGACACAATCCCACCTGAAATTATTGCATTAAATATTCATAACAAGAAAAAAATAAAAGGCTATAAAACTATCGTGGTCAAAATCACCGATGATTTTTCGGGAATAAAAAATTATCGTGCAACATTAAACAATCGCTGGATATTAATGGAATATGATAAAAAAACCGACAAACTGACTTATTTCGTTGACGACAGAATTAAAAAAGGAAAAAATATTTTCAAGATAGAAGTTGCCGATGAAAGGGGAAATTCAAGTAATTATAAAGCTGTGATATTTTATTAATCAGCATTTGATTTTTGTTTTCATAAGACTTAGGTTTTAATTGTTTGTAAACTCCAGTTAATATGTTGGGCTTTTGTTTTATTTCATATCTTGTTTATCATTATATTTAGTAACGTTCATAATAAACGCCTGTTTTAATAGCGTTTATTTTTTGTTAGCTACTTTTTTTAGTTTGTATATAGAATAGTGATTGTCAGAATATATTGATTCGTATTGAATAAATTTCTGGTCAAAATGCGACATATCAACTATCAAATACTTTGCTCCCAAATCAGTTAAAGAGTCTAAATAACATGGAGTCATAATGAGCACATTATCAACAGTCCAGCCTTTCCTGTGTGAAAAGTATATATCTTGTGGAGATTGTCCTCCATTAATAACAATCAAATCTTCCCGGGCAATGAATTTTTCGACCTTTTTTTCAAGTTTAAGCTTATATACCTGACTTTCTTTAATAAAAAAATCATGTTGCTGATTTACTATTCCTTCTATAGCAATTAGCCCAAGTAATATGTACTGAAATTTTAATGGTATTTGTTTAATAAAATATCCAACCAATAAAGCCATAACAGGTGTAAATGGAATTATGTAATAACTGTGAAGAGGAAAAACTGATCCGGTTTTTATTATAAAAAGTACAAATACGAATGTGATAATTCCAATACTAAATTTCTTAAGCTTGTTTTCATTTTTAATGAATAAGAATAATCCAATTATAAAACAAATGAAAGCTATATATGAGTGTAAAGAACTGAAGTAAAATTTCTCTAAGAGTTCAGGGAAAAGGGGGATGATTTCCCGGAGTCCTTCTGATATACCTTTTGTGAAATATAGCTGATAATGGTAAGTTTTCAACAAGTAAGGAACCCAATAAAAATACCACAAACAAACTATTGAGAAGCTAAGAACTGCAGCAGAACATATAACTATTCTTCTGTGAACAGAAATTTCTTTAAGGAATATTACAATTGCAATTACACTAAAAAGACTCAAGGCTGGAATTTTGCACAGCATTCCCAGTGTACATAAAATAAAGAATAGGAGAAGACTTGATTTGTATCCATTTTTTAAAAAAGAATATGCATAGTACAATCCTGTAATAAGAAAAGCGATACTAAAAGTATCAGGCATTATTTTGCGCGAAAAAGCAAACCAAATTGATGTTGTAAGTACTATTGTGGCATTAAAAGCAGTTCTTTTGTCTAACAGTTGCTTAACTAATTTATAGAAAAAGTAAAGTCCCAAACTAGAAAATACTAAATTGATTAACCGACCATACCAGTGGGAAGAATCAAATAAGTAAGAGAAAAGATATATGAGGTAATTAAAAAATGGAAACTCAGAACCAATTATTCCTGATTTTTCTCCCGCCATATCAATCATAGGGTACAATATGTTTGCTCCGTTTTCAAGAAAATTTCGGGCAATCATGTTTGTAAGAGATTGTCGCCAGTTATGACCAATCTCCAAAGGAGCATTAGTAATTCCAACTAATCTTAAAATGAAGAAAATAACCAGCCAGAATCTAATGTCTGTGAGAATGCTTTTTATTTGGATCTTATTCATTTGTAATTGCAACTAACTTCTAAATAATTTCAATATTAGTCGCATTATTTTGTTTTTGTCTTTTGCGGTTTTTTTGCTAATACATCGATTAAAAATATATTTTCTTTAATAAAATAAATACTCATAGTTTTTTTCAAATTTACTAAAAACATCCTAAATATTCAAATTATATTAGCGCACCATAAATTAGCCTTTATAAAAATATACATTGAACAATTCTTCATGTTCTTTTACCACCCAATGACTTAACTGCAAACTTGTTGCTTTATCAATCAAAGGAGCGGGTAAAAATGGAGCAATTAATTTGTAGATTGTTTGTGTTTTCATTTGGTTCAAGTCTGCAATTACTTGATTTACCGGTTGCTCTCCTGCAGCCAACATTTCTCTTATATCAAATTCACGCACAATCAAATCTTCATTGAACCATTCGGGTTTTGTAGTAATATATGTCCTGTCCGGATCATCTGTAATCAAGTCCTGGCCAACCTCCTTACGCAATAGATTTATTAAATCGCCCACCCTAACATTCCCAATACTCGCAGCTTGTTGTAGTGTAGCAATCTTTGCGACTGTTCTCCTAAGTAGCGGATTTTTAAGCTTTTTAAAGGCAGGAACATATTCTATTAAAACATCTTCTAATTGCGGATAGGCTTCAATCAATTGTAAAACTTTTGTTTTCGGGGTGATAATAAGTATTTTCTTTTCCATGATTATTATTTGTATGATAAAATTCTTTGTTCTCCTTCTAATTCTCTATAAAGAGAAACATTATGAGATACTTCAAGAGTACCAAGATATTCTCCTTTTTCGTTTCGTAGAGCAAAATATTCAATATGAATAATTTTGCCACCCATGTTAATCCAGAATGGTGCCCGGGATTTTCTGCCACTTTTGAAATCCTCAATAATTTTATCAACAATATGGGCACTTGCAGGAGGATGGCAATATCTTACATCTCTGTTTAAAATAGCACGGTTTCGCTGAAAAACTCTTTCAGTCCCCTGAGAAAAATATTTTACTTTATCGTTCTTGTCAACGAATGTCATATCGATTGGTAAGGTATTCAATATACTTAATAACTCTTCAACTGAGAAACTTCCGGATGGTAACTGAATATGACTTCCTGATTTTTGAGCATCATTAATGGATTCATCGTCTGCCCATTGCGGTTTCCAATATATTTTGGGATCGTAAAGACAATATCCTATCTCGAGCGACTGTTTACTGATTTCGTACCAATCAGATTCGGTAAGCTTGTCTAACGACATTGGAAATAATATTTCTTCTTCCTTAATTGTCATTTCCTCCACTCCTTTAATAGCAGGAAATAATACTATTTCGGCTGAAGCTAATAATTCTTCTCCTGATATGTTATCTGTTTTGAGTATCTCAATACTTCCTTTTATTAATTCGCGTATTTCATCATGTTTTCCCCACATAACTTTTGGCGGGCCTGTTATTCCTTGATTTTCAAGATATGAAAACAACAAATACTCTTTACGCTGATAGTGCTTATCTACATCAAACAAGTTATTAAAAAATCCTCGCAATTTAAAAATATTTGATTGAATTTCAATATCAGGCTTATTTGTAATTTCCGCCAATACTTCCGTAATCTGTGATGTAAGTTTCTTTAATTCTCTGTTTTCGTTTATCATAACATCAATTGGATGTCCGATTGGAATGTCTTTAGAGCCCGAAAGATCAACATTTCCCTGCAAAACAGCCGAATGAGCATCACACAATTTTAAAACCTCCTCCTCGGGAAGCCCTTCACTAATAAGTTCCTGCTCAACTTCTACAACCTCGCCATAAGGTATTTGACTTAAACTGTTCATCAGTTCCTGTCTGATCTGGTCTTTGGAATCCCCTTTATGAAGCTTTAAGATCAGCTCTTTTAATTGCTTCTTTCTATCCTTTGAGTTGTTTATCAATTCACTCATATTTTCTAGTTTTAATTTAAAAATCCTACTTCTTTCAAAAAGTTATCTATTGAGATAACATTCACTTTAGGAAATTGTATATCTTTCAAAACATTGAAATGTTTCATATTATAAATATTTTGTCCTTAAATGCTCATCTTTACAATTATCAATTGTTTTATCATCCCATTGTTCTTTATCCCATAATTCATCAATATCCTTTGTAATATTTTGAGCAAAGTAAGATGATAACAAATTTTTTATTTCTATTAATTGCTTTTCCTGTAAATTGTAGTTAAATAATTTCAATAATTCTATTTGAAGATTTGATAAGTGCCCAATTTGTTCCAACAATATTATTTTTTATTGCAAAAATACTAATTTATTTGTAGTATTTATATAGATTTTCTTCCGCCACAATTAAAAAAAATACAATCTTTGCAAAATGGAAGAAACTATTTTAATACTCGATTTCGGCTCACAATACACTCAGCTTATAGCCCGAAAAATCAGGGAGTTGAATGTTTACTGCGAGATTCACCCCTTTAATTCTTTTCCCACGATAAATGAAAATATTAAAGGAATTATTTTGTCAGGAAGCCCTTTTTCGGTTTATGATAAAAATTCACCACGCATTGACATAGATAAACTAAAAAGCAAAGCCCCTTTGCTTGGCGTTTGTTATGGTGCTCAATTAATTGCTTTAAATGAAGGTGCTGACATACTTCATTCAAAGATCAGGGAATACGGAAGAGCGAATCTTTCGTTCATAAACAATTCGAATCCCCTTCTGAAAGGGATTGAATCCGGAAGCCAGGTTTGGATGTCGCATGGCGATACTATTATTGATGATCCGGAGAAGTTTGAAACTATAAATAGTACCTCCGATGTTAAAGTCGCCGGTTTTCAAATCTCCGGTGAAAATACTTTTGGCCTTCAATTTCATCCCGAAGTTTATCATTCCACAGATGGAATGATCTTATTAAAGAATTTTCTGGTCGATATTTGCAAATGCCAACAATCATGGACACCCGATTCATTTGTCCATACCACAGTTGAATGGCTGAAGAAAAAACTTGGTAACGAAAAAGTTGTACTTGGAATATCGGGAGGAGTTGATTCGTCGGTGACAGCTTTTCTATTGAATAAAGCTATCGGCAAGAACCTTCACTGCGTTTTTGTTGATAACGGTTTGCTTCGCAAAAACGAATTCCAAACGGTTTTAGAATCATATAAAAATCTCGGATTAAATGTTAAAGGTATTGATGCCGGCAAACGTTTTATTGATGCTTTGAAAAATGTAAGCGAACCCGAGAAAAAAAGGAAAATAATCGGGAATACTTTCATCAAGGTTTTCGACGACGAAGCTCATAGAATTAAAGACGTAAAATGGCTGGCACAAGGTACGATTTACCCCGATGTAATTGAGTCGAAATCTGTAAAAGGCCCTTCGGCTACCATAAAATCGCATCACAATGTAGGCGGATTACCTGATTTTATGAAACTTAAATTGGTTGAACCCCTAAATTCTTTATTTAAAGATGAAGTCAGGCGGATTGGTAAAGCACTTGACATTAATGCGGGTTTATTAAAACGCCATCCCTTTCCCGGCCCTGGGCTCGGAATTAGAATTCTCGGTGAAGTAAGTTATGAAAAAATTAAAATCCTTCAGGATGCCGATGATATTTACATCAGCGGATTGAGAAAGTCGGGTTTATACGATAAAGTTTGGCAAGCTGCAACAATTCTGCTTCCGGTACAATCGGTAGGTGTAATGGGCGATGAACGAACTTATGAAAGCACAATAGTTTTACGAGCAGTAGAATCAACCGACGGAATGACAGCCGATTGGTCGCATTTACCATATAAGTTTTTGTCGGATATTTCAAACGAAATCATTAATAAAGTAAAAGGAGTGAACAGGGTTGTTTACGACATTAGTTCAAAACCTCCCGCAACAATTGAATGGGAATAATTTATTTTATGCCACCCCCTTATTGTTTTTTTCATATTTTTGTAAAAATGAAAAAAATTAAAATAATATTATTAATTCTTTCAATTAGTATTATTGGTTTTGCCCAATATCCAAACTCTACGCCTGTAATAAAATCCAATATTACAAAGCAAATCAATAACAAAGATTACTACCTTCATACGGTTGAAAAAGGCCAGACTTTGTTTTCGATAGCAAAAGCTTATTCGCTTAGTGTTGATGATATTGCACGTGAAAATACGGGCGTATTAAATGGATTGAAGATAAAGCAGGTTTTGAAGATACCTGTTTCAGGAATATCGAAGAACACATATAATCAGGCAAAAACACAAACCCCAAGATTTGATCTTAACAACTTCGATTTTATTTATCATGTTTCAAGAGAAAATGAAACAATTGAAGAAATAGCAGACATCTATCTCGTTACACCAGAAGACATAAAATTTGCTAACCCAAAAATAAGTTCAAATCCTTTAAAGAAAGATGAGTACATAAAAATTCCGCTTATTTCCCCTAAATCACCGAAAAGAAAAGCACATTTAGTAAAACCAAAAATAGAAAACATATCTTCTACTAAAGCAAATAATCAAACAAAAACACCTAAAAAACAAACATCTAAGGCCAATAATTCCAAAAGTACAAATAGCCCAGAACTCAAATCCGCAACATCAACTAATGATATATCTCAAAAGAGTATATATTCAAAAGCTATTCCAGCCAGGCCAACTAATAAATATTTATTTCATTCGGTGAAAAAAGGTGAAACTTTGTACAGTATTGCACAATATTATTCAATCCCTGCTGATAGAATAAAAAGTGCCAATCCCAATCCGATTGATACTCTGAAAATTGGACAGATTATCCGTATTCCACAGAAATATAATATCGAAAAACCCATTGTAAAAAAAGTAAATATTCAGGATGAGAAAAAGATAGATGAATTTATTATTCATGTGGTTAAAAAGAAAGAAAATCTTTACAGGATCGCTCTTCAATACAAAGTTAGCATTGATAGCATGAAATCATGGAATCAGGGACTTAACGAAGCTTTGAAAATTGGACAAACTATCAGAATTAAAAAAAAAAAAAGACTAAATAATTTTATTACTCATAAAGCTGTAAAGAAAGAACGAACAAAAAAAATTGCCCAAAATTACGGTATTGATATTTATGATATTTTAGAAATTAATTCCAAACTTGGTAAATCGGTTTATAGAGGACAAACTATAAAAATCCCTGTTGAGCCCGATATTGATGAACCTGAAGAAGATACTCCTGAAACACCTAAGTCTCAAATTACTGATAGACTAATCAATATTGACAGTCTAAATTGCACAAATTATTTCCTTAATCGAGGCATAATTTACAATGTAGCATTAATGCTTCCATTTTATTTAGATGATTTAGATCAATTAAATTATCCTGACAGCATCACCGATGAAATTGATTTTGAATCACTTCCTTACGAATATGAGAAATCTTTTAGATTTATTCAATATTATGAAGGTTTTATGCTTGCAGTTGACTCCATCAAAAAATCGGGAATGCAAATCAACATTTTTGTTTACGATCTAGGTAACGATACCGAACAAGCCACTAAAATTTTACAAAACCGTGAATTTATGTTTATGGACCTTATCATTGGCCCAATATTCAGCAAAAGTTTCGAAGTAGTTTCCGAATTTGCTAAACTTCACAACATCAGCATCGTAAACCCATTTTCGTCGAGAGAAGAAATTCTATTTGATAATTCATCGGTTTATAAAATACAATCATCGGAATATGATCAATTTAATAATGCAATTGATTTTGTTATGAATAATTTTGCGGATGACAATATCATTATCGTTCGACAAACATCTTATACAGAGGCTTTACTTTCATCGCAACTCTTTTTCGGTATCTCCGACTTAATTCACGATTCCATTTATTTTCAAAATTCCGAATTAATCGACATCCTTCAGGAAATAAATATCATGGATAGCATTTCTTATGTTGATACAATTGATATTGTTGATTGGGATACAACTGAATATAAAATCCCTTTCACTAATGATTTCACTATTGAAAATACCTGGGTTTATCGCGATAGCATCGAAAATTCAACTGAAGATAGCACACTGTTTCTAAATTCCGTAAAAGAAATTATTTACAGCATAGACAGCATTGCAGGAATTGCAAAAAGTGCTTCTTTGTGCCGTGATAATACAATTTTGATTTCAACAAGAAATAATGTTTTTGCAATAAATTTAATTACCCAATTATATCAAATTGCCGACTCTTTAAATATTAAAATAATCTGCCTGCCGCGATGGGATAAATTTGGCGAATTGGATTCCAAATATCTAATAAAACTTAATACACATATTTTTTCACAGCATTTTATTGATTATGACGATAATAATGTAAAACAATTTGTTCTGAATTTCCGATCAAAATACAAAACCGAGCCTCAATCTTATGCTTTCGAAGGCTTCGATATTGGATGGTATTTTTTCAATGCTCTTAATAGTTTTGGAAGGAATTTTCAGGGTTGTTTGCCTTATTTTGATATTGATCTTTTGCAAACAAACTTTATTTTTGAAAAGACCGATCAGGGAGGTTTTGAAAATAAATTTTGGAATATTTACAAATACCAGAATTTCAATTTACTTGATGTAAATAAAAAAATCCCTGAACCGGTATTTGAAGATTTAAACTAAGTAAAATACAACCTATTATTTATTTTATACCGGTTTAAAAGCCACAGATTCACAGATTATGAAATTAAATATTTTATTAAAACTGCACTATTATTTATTTTGTTTCATATTATTAATAACCCTTTTCTCAGGATGCACAAATAAAGAAATTTTATACTATGAAAATGGCAATAAAAAATCTGAGATATCTTATAAAAATGATAAATATCATGGAGATGCAAAATGGTGGCATGAAAACGGAAGAAAAAAGATGTTTGCAAATTATAAGAATAATAAACTGAACGGAGCTTTGATACGATGGAATGAAGCGGGATTTAAGGAAAGTGAGGAAAATTATAAAAATAATTTGCAAAACGGGACTTCAATTTATTGGGATAAAAGAGGGGAAAAAACTTCAGAAAAGTTCTTTCGTAATGATACTCTTGAAGGATCATATTTAGCATGGTATGAAAACGGTCAGTTACAAATTGAAGGAAATTACAAAAACGGAATGTTCGATGGAAGATGGTTATACTATGATCCTGAAGGAAATATAGTCGGCATTGGTGATTTTAATAATGGAAACGGAAAACAAAAAGCCTATTATCCCAATAGCACATTGAAAGGAGAAGTAAATTATGTTGATAATCTGAAGCATGGAAAGGAAACCTTGTGGGATATAAATGGGAATATTACAAACGTTATAGAATATGAGTTTGGGGAAGAAAGGAAATAGGGAAATTAATAGCATTTTTTTACTTTAGCCCCTACTACACTTTGCTTTACAAAGTCTTGTAGGGTAAACTTTTCACTTTAGCTTCCCCCTATAACTTTATACCCATATTTCCCTTACGACCGCAGGACGTCCGTATGGATACCATAATTAAAATCTATCCTCAATCCCAATAAAAACTGTGTTAATAAATTTATTACTTACTAATTTCATAGAATAAAATTAATCGCTATATTTGTTCAATAATAAATTGAAAATTGAATATAAAATTACTCACAGGACTGAAATTTTTTCGCAAAAATCTGGAAGCATTTATCTGGATTGGGGCTTTAATTTCACTGGCATTCCTAAACCCTGAAAATGAACAGCATTACAGTTTATGTGTTTTTCATAATTTAGGATTTAAGTATTGTCCAGGATGTGGCTTAGGCCATTCAATATCATATTTTTTCAGAGGCGATCTGCAAAATTCTTTTTATGCTCACCCATTGGGAATTGTTACCGTTTTTATTTTAGTATCAAGAATAGTTCAAGTTTTTAGAAATTCATATAAAAAATCATCCCGTTTTGTATCGGGACTAACCCAAAAACCATAAACAATGAATAGATTATTTCAAATTATGCCCGAGCTTCAGGGTGAAGAAATGGCATACATCCAGAACATCACAAAAGAATTGGATGATTCACAACTCCAACAATTTGTAAACGTTTATCGTGCAAGAAGAAAAGACCCTCAAATCATCTTATTGACCACTTTGCTTGGTTTAGTGATTGTTGCAGGCGTTCAACGGTTTCTTATCGGACAAATTGGAATGGGGCTCTTGTATTTATTTACCGGAGGCCTTTGCCTGATAGGAACTATTGTTGATTTAATTAATCACAAAGAACTTGCTTTCACTTTCAACCAACAAATGGCTAATGAAGTGATGTTTTTGATGAAAGGTGCATAATTCTTAGTTTTTTGACATAGAAAGAAAATTTCATATAGTCAGTGGGAAACTTAAAGTCACCCGCTGACTATTATTTATGCAGGTTCTCCATCTTCGTTCCATCCGCGAATGTTATAATATTTTTTGACAATTGATTTAAAGAATTCGCGGTCAATTTTCTTTCCTCTCATAAATCCTGAAAGGGATTTTTCATCGAAAAAGCGGCCGGGCAAAGTATCATCGCTTGCTTTTCTTCCGTTCCGTAAATTATATTTACGTGCAAGATTTGTAATATTTGCACCAACCTGAGATAGAGATTCTGCCGAGAAATTAAAACCGGTTGCTGCATTAAGTAAAGGAGCCAGCCTGTCTAATCCTAGCGGGACAAAATCACAGATAACCAAGCAATTTCTAATGTTGACCTCATCAAGGCCATCGGCAACGGTTTGAGGAATATCTTCAATTTTAAAATCGGGACTCATTTCGGCTTCCGTACACCAAAGTCTTGTATGACTGGCAAAATCGGCAACTGCCAAAACAACAGCCATTGTCAAAGCTCCTTTTGGGTTAACACCCGAATACTCCATTCCAAAAGTATTTATTGCAAAACTTTCACTGCCTTTACCTATTTTCCCAGCTGCATCTCGGGTTCCATCTGCAAAAATTTTTCCAACTTTTTCTCTATTTGCAATTAACTTTATAAACTCCCGTTGATTTTCGGCATCACCCCAATTCATTTTCAATCCCTGCCAATCGTCAAGCAATCCTTTTTCATAACATTCCATTGCAAACGAGCAAGTAACACCAGCACTAATTGTGTCTAAACCAAGATCATTACAAAGTTCATTAGCCCAGGCCACGTCTTTAATATTATTTACCATACTTCCTGAACCAAGAAAAGCTGTTGTTTCATATTCAGGTCCTTCAATTTCATGTTCATCCCATCTCGCCCATTTCGAACAACGAATTGCACAATTATAACAACTTGTATCTTCCCAATTTAATTCTTCACGAGCCGTTTCCGAACTGATCTTTTCAAAATCATCGAACTGAACATACTGAAAATTCTTTGTTGGGAGGTTTTCATTTTCCTGTCCACTTCTAACACACTTCATTGTGCCTTTAACACGACGAAATTTCACGCCATCATTATCCAGAATATCTTTGGTGAATTGTATGTTTATTTCATTAAATTTTTCTTCATCAAAATATTTAATTGGAATATTACCATCAACCACAAGGGCTTTCAGATTTTTAGAACCCATAACAGCACCTGCTCCTCCTCTACCATATTGGCGGTGTTTATCAACTCCTATGCAAGCAATTTTAGAAAGATTTTCGCCGGCAATTCCAATTGCAGCAACTCGCGGATTTATTCCCGAATGACGTTTGATCAATTCATCATTAGCATAAAAAATCCCTTTTCCCCATAAATCGGCAGCATCGTTTATTTCTATTTTATCATTATTAATATAAATATAAACCGGTTTTTCCGATTTGCCTGTAATTATTAAATAATCGTATCCGGCAGCTTTTAGGCGAGGCCCAAAATTTCCTCCACAATGCGAATCAAGAGCTGAATTGGTTAACGGCGATTTTGTTACAAGAGTTGTGCGTGCACTTGTTTGAACTTTTGTGCCTGTAAAAGGACCATTAACAAAAATTATCGGATTATCGGGACTAAAAGCATCAGAATCAGGTGCTAATTTATCAAGTAATGCAAAGCCCAAACCTTTGCCTCCAATATATTTTTCAATTAATGAGCGATCGGTATCTTCGATCTTATAAGATCCTTTTGTAAGATCAATCATAAGGCATTTTCCTGTGTATGACATGGTTTTTATTTTTTTTAGTTGGTTTTTATTGAGAATAGGTAATTATTTAAGTGATTGTTAATTTATAATAATTATGTAGTTCGGTTGTCATTTAATAGTCATTAAGTTGTCATTCAATAGTCATTAAATGGTCATTAGGTTATCATTAAAAGCATAATGACAGCGAAGCGAATGACTAAATTTTTCTATTTCACTTAATTGTCAGCTAAATAATTACGAGAATAGTATATTTTCACTTCACTATCAATAAGCGTTCACCTATTTTCTATTAATACTTAAAATATCAGTTAAAATAGAGAAACCAGTTTCAATTTTTCCAGCTCCAGGCCCGACTATTGTCACATCTCCAAGCAAATCGGTTGTAAAAGTTAAGGCGTTTGTAGCTCCCATAACTCCAGCTAAAGGATGAGAATAATCTATCATTTCAGGAGAAACAGAGGTGATAACTTTACCGTCTTTTTTCTCTATCGAACCAATTAATTTCCATCGTTTGTCTTGTGATTTGGCATTCTCCATATCTTCAGGAGTAATTTTTGTGATCCCCTGACATGGAACATCTGAAATTTTTATTCCGGCATCCATTACGATATTTGCAAGAATAGTTACTTTTCCCCTTGCATCATGACCTTCGACATCACCGGTAGGATCAGCCTCTGCATAACCAAGTTCCTGAGCAATTTTTAAAACTTCATCATAAGCCATTCCCTTTTCCATTTCCGAAAGCATATAATTTGTAGTTCCGTTTAAAATACCACGAATTTTTGATATTTCGCAACCTGCCAAAGGCCCGTCAGTAAGATTAATAACAGGAGTTCCTGCACAAACAGTTCCTTCGATAAGAAATTTTACATTGTTTTCATCAGCAAGTTTTTTCATTTCAGGATAGAACAAAGCAGCCGGCCCTTTGTTGCTTGTAACTACGTGCTTACCTGATTCAAGGGCAGCTTTCACATGATCGATTGCAGGCCCACCTGTAGTTAAATCAGTATAAGTTAATTCGCAAATAATATCACAATTACTATTTCTAATTAACTCAAGATTATCATATTCACTTAAATCTTTTGTAAATTTTGTTTTTTCGTTTGCTTGTTTCAGCATTAATGTAATATCCAATCCATTAGGATTATAAACATTACCAAAAGCAAAATCGGCTACGGCTGTAATCACGTATTCAAATCCGAATTTTTTTTCTAAATAGTCTTTTTTGTCAAGAAGAATTTCGCATATTCCCCTCCCGACAGTTCCAAATCCAATTAATCCAATTGTGTGTTTCATAATATTTTTTTTGTCTTTTATTAATTTATATTAATTTATTTTTTTCTTGATTCATTTTTTCTAAAACAATCCCTGTATCCAACCTCCGTCAATCTGCAAAGCAACGCCTGTAATATAACCTGCTCCATCAGAGGCAAGAAAACTTACGGTTCGGGCAAATTCATCAGTCGTCCCAATTCTTTTCATAGGAACTGTTGCTTCAAGATTATTATAAAAATCCTCTTGCGTGCCTTGTCCACTTTCAACAAATGCATTCGACAGGTTTTCAACTCTTTCGGTTTTTGTGTATCCCGGGCAAACTGAATTAACAGTTAGCCCATAAGGTGCAACCTGATTAGATAAAGATTTCGCAAAGCCTAAAACTCCGGCTCTTGCAGTATTTGAAAGAATTAAATTTTCAACAGGTTGTTTTGCCGAAACAGATGTAATGTTAATGATCCTTCCCCATTTCTGTTTTTTCATAAAAGGCAAAACTTTATAAGAAAGATTAATGGTGCTAATTAAATTTAATTCAATAGCTTTTCTATAATCATTTACTTTAAAATCAACAGCTTTTCCGGCCGGTGGGCCACCTGCATTACAAACTAAAATATCAATACCTCCAAATTCCTCAACAATGCCATTGATCATTGCATTTATCTGATCATCATCTGTTACATCGGCAACGAAAGCCCTAACCACTCCGCCTGTTTTTGCTTCAATTTCTTTTTTAGCTTTAAAAACACTGTTCTCATTTCGGGAACATATCATTACTTTTGCTCCCTCTTCCGAAAGACGAAGTGCAACAGCTTTCCCAAGGCCTTTGCTTGAAGCTGTTACCAGAGCAACTTTATCTTTAATTTTTAGATCCATATCAATTTAAGATCTTTGATTTTAGAACTTGTCTGAAATATGAAATCTAAAACCGTTAATCTTTTTTCAATTTTTCCATATCCTGACTTCAAACTATTAAATTTTCAAACGAATAATTTACCTTCTTAAAGTAGCAGATGAAGCTCCGCCTGCAGAAAATTCTGGCGATGTATATTCAATTTTCTTTCCATCCAGAACAGATAATGCTTGAACTAAGTCTGCAATAATATCATCAGGATGCTCTGCCCCAACACAAAGTCTAATTAAGTTTGCAGGAATATCTGCTATTTCTCTTCCTTCTTCTCCTTGTTGAGAATGAGTTGAAATTGCAGGTATAGTTGCAACTGATTTTATTCTTCCAAGATCAGTAGCTCTCCAAATTCTTTGTAAACCATCAAATACATCTCTTGTTGCTTGAGCACCACCTTTAACACGAAAAGACATTAAGTGACCATAACGATTAATTTTTTCACCATATAACTCGTCATATTCAGAATCAACAAGAACTAAATATTTTTTTGCTAACTCATGAAGAGGATGCGATTCTAACCCAAGAAAATCAACCTGTTCAATATGTTTATGCTTTGTTAAATATTTAGCTATTTTCAAAGTACTTCTACTCATTAAATCAACTTTTGAACGAAGAGTTCTTATGTCGTTTAATGCTAAGATTGCATTCATTGGGGAAATATTAGGCCCATTGTCTCTGTTTGGAAGAGCTTTTATATACAGTCCAAAATCAGCTTTCATAATTGGATTGTCAATTTTAGAAACTATATTTTTCCTGGCAATAACAGCACCAGCAATACCAAACCCACTGGAAGAGAGGGTTTTGGTAACTGATTGCACAACAATATCAGCTCCGTGTGCTAAAGGCCTCATTAAAGCCGGTGTTGCAACAGTACTATCAACAATCATAGTAATTCCATGTTTATGAGCTAATTTTGCGACTTTTTCAAGGTCAAAAAATGCTAGTCCGGGGTTGCTTGGCATTTCGCCGTATAAAAAGCGAGTATTTTCATCAATCAAGCTTTCCCACTCTTCAATATTGTTTGAGTTTTTTACTTTTCTCCACTCAATGTTTTTTTCCTCTTCCTTTCTGATGGCAAATTGTTGAAAAGTTCCACCATAAACCTGTGCAGTAGCAACAAAATTCATTTTTGCATCAGGATTTTTTTGGTCAACAATTAAAAATTGATCACAAGCACTTTGAATTGCAGACATACCGGATGATGTAGCGCAACAACTTGCTTGCAAGTCTGTAGCATAAATTTCCAATAATGCTAAAACTCCTTCAAGATAATACATACTTGGGTTTCCTATACGAGAATAACACCATGTTGGTATTTGATAACTTAATGCTGCTTCCATTTCATCAGAATCACGATATCCTTGTGAAGCTGCCATATAAATTGGTTCTATTGTTGATCCCTGATTAAAGTCTAATGCTTCTTGCATAGAATAAACACCATGAACTGCAATAGTATCGAACTTACATTTCATCATATTTTTCTTGTATTCCTCGTGCCATTTTGCAGATCTTTGTGCTGCTTCCAAATAATGATTAATTCCTTTTGCCATAATTATTGTCTAATTTAAAAATTTTATTATTTATAATCTTCCCGTACAGGATTGAAAATGTCAATTATTTTACAATCGGTAATTGCCTTTCCCGAATGGATTGAATTTGCATGAATTACTGCAACTTTTCCAGAATTCATAATTTGTGCTTCACCATCAAGGCAAAGTTCAAATTCGCCTTCCACAACACAAGAAATTTGCTCATGAAAATGCGAATGTTCAGGTAAAGAATGTCCTTTTTTTATGTTCCAAAAAGCGGTTGTCATATTTTCCGAATGAACAAACCTGGCTTTATATCCCGAAACAATTTCTTTTTCGTTAATGTTTTTTAATTCTATGAAAGGCATAATTATTAAAATTCATGTTTAATATTTTCTTCAAAGATAATAATTATTAATAAGCTTTCTGATTTTTTAAAAATCCTCAATTATGCAAATAAGACATATAATACTGATTATTAATTAACTGTATTAGGATTACAAGTAGTTTTTACGAAGCATTCTTATCATATTTAAAAAAATAATTCGGCAACAAATTTACATATTTATATTAAATAAAACAAAAATCTAACATTTTACACCTTTTATTGTAATAATAATTCCATTTTGTAAGAGTTTTTCGTAATTTTGATAAAATTTTAAATAAATGTCTGAAAAAATGAAAACTAACTTACAAATTGATAGAATTGATAAGAACATCCTTAAATTATTATTAGATAATGCACGAATTTCATTTCTGAACATTGCAAGAAGTTGCAATGTATCCGGTGCTGCAATTCATCAAAGAATTCAAAAACTAAAAGAAAAGAAAATAATAAACGGATATCATTGCTCATTAAATCCTAAAAGCTTAGGTTATTATACTTGCGCCTTTATTGGACTACAAATTAATCTGACCTCTACAAGTTCACATGAAGATATTTTTAATAGAATAAAAGAAATTCCTGAAATTGTAGAATGCCATCATATTACAGGGAAATATTCTTTGTTGATAAAAATATATTCAAAAAACAATGAGCATCTTAAACAATTAATAATTGACAAAATTCAATCAATTTATGAAATAACCAATACGGAAACTTTTCTTTCGTTAGAAGAAGGTTTTACAAGGCATTTACCCATTGATTAGTTACAAATTTTTTAATTTCGCAAGCTAATTTTAAATTAATAACAATGAATTACGATATTATTGTTGTCGGAAGTGGCCCTGGAGGATATGTTGCAGCCATAAGAGCTTCGCAATTAGGGTTAAAAGTTGCCGTTATAGAAAAAGCCGAAATTGGTGGAATTTGCCTGAACTGGGGATGTATCCCCACAAAAGCATTATTAAAAAGCGCTCAGGTGTTTAAATATGCAATGCACTCATCTGATTACGGAATTAATATAGAGGGAGAAATAAATGCCGATTTTGAAGCAATTGTAAAACGCAGCCGCGGAGTTGCCGAAAACATGAGCAAAGGTATTCAATATCTTTTTAAGAAAAATAAAATTGATCTGATAGTTGGTACTGCTAAAATAAAACCAGAAAAAATAGTTGAAGTTTGCAACCCAGAGGGAAATAAAACTAAATATTTTGCTGAGAATATTATTATTGCCACAGGCGCCCGCTCAAAAGAATTACCAAATTTAAAACAAGACGGAAAGAAAATCATTGGGTATCGTGAAGCTCTCACATTGCAAAAAAAACCGGAATCCATGCTCGTTGTCGGTTCGGGAGCAATAGGTTCGGAATTTGCTTACTTTTATAACTCAATAGGATCTAAAGTTACTTTGGTAGAATTTATGCCTGAAATTGTTCCTCTTGAAGATAAGGATGTTTCAAAACAATTGGCGAGGTCTTTTAAAAAGGCTAAGATGAAAGTAATGACAAATTCTACGGTTGAATCAGTTGATACAAGTGTAGAATTGTGTAAAGCCCTTATTAAAACTAAAAAAGGTGAAGAAATAATTGAAGCTGAAATTGTTTTATCTGCCGTTGGAATTACAACAAATATAGAAGGTATCGGACTGGAAGAAACAGGAATTAAAACCGAAAACGGAAAAGTAATAGTTGACGATTATTATAACACAAATATTCCGGGCTATTATGCAATTGGTGATATTATTCATGGCCCTGCTTTGGCACATGTTGCTTCGAAAGAAGGAATTATCTGCGTTGAAAAAATTACCGGCATAGACCCTGAACCTCTTGATTACGGAATAATTCCTGCCTGCACTTACACCAATCCCGAAGTAGCTTCAGTCGGGTTGACCGAAGAAAAAGCAATTAACACCGGTATGGAAATTTTAATAGGAAAATTCCCGTTCACAGCTTCGGGAAAAGCAAGTGCTGCCGGAGCAAGAGATGGTTTTGTTAAAGTAATCATTGATAAAAATACCGATAAATTAATTGGCTGTCATTTGATTGGAGAAAATGTTACGGAAATGATCGCCGAGGCGGTGGTGGCAATAAAAAATAATTTATCAGGAAAAGATATTCTTCATTCCATTCATCCACATCCAACGATGTCGGAAGCTATTATGGAAGCAGTGGCTGCTGCTTACGGTGAAGTTATTCATTTATAAATCATAAATAGTCAATCTGAAATGTTGTCCATTCCACATTTCAAGCAAAATAATCACTAATTTTGCAGAAAAAAAATGAGCCTGATAAAAATAATTTGAAATAGATGGAAATAATAAAAACGAAAATCAAAGATTTATTAATTATAAAACCCGATGTTTTTATCGACGAAAGGGGATATTTTTTCGAGTCTTACAACAAAGATAAATTTATTAATGCCGGAGTTGATATAAATTTTGTACAAGATAACGAATCGAAATCACAAAAAGGTGTTTTACGGGGATTGCACTTCCAGAATCCACCCTTTGCTCAGGGTAAATTAGTCAGGGTGATGAAGGGCGCTGTTTTGGATGTTGCCGTTGATCTGAGAAAAGATTCACCAAGCTATGGGATATGGGATTCAATCAAATTAACCGAGTCGAATAAAATGATGTACTGGATCCCACCCGGACTGGCTCATGGATTTTTAACTCTTGAAGACGAAACTGTTTTTTTCTACAAATGCACTAATGTTTATAACAAAGCCTCAGAAGGAAGCATTAGATGGAATGATCCCAATCTGGCAATCGACTGGGGAAAATCAAAACCCGTTCTCTCAGGAAAAGATAAGATTGCACCATTTTTTAAAGATTTTAAAAGCCAATTTTAATTAGTGTTTAGACACGAATTTCACCCTGATACACTACGCTACATGGCAAGCAAATTATCACGAATCAAATTAACGATGAAATTTTCTTAAAAAAATAATATTATTGAATTGGGATAAAAGGAAAATGAAAAATGACTACCGATTGATTATTTACTGACCCACCTACGCTGAAGCTTCGGTGGACAGGCAATTGAATGACCATTTTCTTTAAGTACTAATATTTCCTTTAAACCTTAATTCCTTCCCCCTATACCAAACTTTCCATGCCACGAAAAATATTCCTTATTCTTGTTTTTATAATTATTGCAATAATTTTATTCATAATAATTACATTTCAATTTCCGGCTGAAAATCCGCAGACATCATCAGATATTTCAGATAATATTTATAAAATTTCAGCGATTAAATTACCTGAAAAAATTGATTTCGCCGGTGAGGCCACACCATTAAATATTTACTATGTTCAGGAAAGCCTTGATAGAGAACTTATCGTAAATACTTACTGGCATTCATCTACTTTGCTTTCATTAAAACGTGCAGCAAGATGGTTCCCTGTGATTGAACCTATTCTAAAAGAAAATGGAATTCCGGATGATTTCAAATATCTGGCATTGATTGAAAGTGGTTTGGAAAATGTAACCTCTCCTGCAGGAGCTAAAGGTTTTTGGCAATTTTTGAAAGGAACGGCAAAGGATTACGGACTTGAAGTAAACAATGAAGTTGATGAAAGATATAATGTAGAAAAAGCAAGCCAGGCAGCTTGTAAATATTTCAACAAAGCGTTTGAGAAATATAAAAACTGGACTTTGGTTGCTGCGGCTTTTAATGCCGGAAATAATGGTATCAACAGACAAATTGAAAAACAGAAGGTTAATAATTATTATTCTTTATTGCTTGACGATGAAACAGAAAGATATGTGTTTAGGATACTTGCATTAAAGATGATTTTTGAGAATCCTGAAAAATATAATTTTTATCTCAACGAAGATGACTATTATTCACCTATTCCAACCAAAATAATCGAAGTAAAATCTTCAATCAAAGACCTTGCTGATTTTGCAATTGAAAATGGAATTAATTATCGAATTTTAAAAGAATTTAATCCTTGGCTCAGAAAGGGAGAATTGAAAAATGCGAAACACAAAATTTACGAAATAAAAATTCCAATTAAACAGTTTAAGTAGTTAAGATTATTGTAAAGTAGCTACTTAACATTATACAAAATACAGAATTAAATGGAAATCTTTGTTCCCCAAATAAATTAAAGTTTCTTAAAAAATTATCTTTGTAATAAATATGAAAAGGTGTGACACTGTCACACTTTTTTAAGAAATAGATAGGTAAATGTTAGAATTAGTTAAAAATAAGGAATATAAAAAATTACTTGATAAGATTGGTTGTTCTTTTCTACAAGCTAAACAACAAGCTTATAAAGCAATAGACGATGAATTAACCAAATCGAATTGGAACACTGGCAGATATATTATTGAATTTGAGCAAAAGGGAAATATAAAAGCAGAATATGGAAAAGAATTGCTTTTGCAATTATCAAAAGATTTAACCAAAATTTACGGAAAAGGTTTTAGTCGAAGTAACTTAGTGTATATGAGACTTTTTTATATCAAATATCCAAATGGTGTGACAGTGTCACACTTATTGAGTTGGTCTCATTACTACGAATTGTTGAAAATCAATGATGATATTGAAAGAGGGTTTTATGAGAACCAAAGTATTTTAGAAAATTGGTCAATCCGAGAATTAAGACGACAAAAGAAAACTGGTCTGTTTCAAAGAATCGCATTAAGTAAAAACAAAAATGAAATACTCAAATTAGCAAAAAAGGGATTTCGACCAACTAATGAAAATGATATAATAAGACAGCCATATATTTTTGAGTTCCTTGGAATTCCGGAAGGAAATTTGTATTCTGAAAGTGAATTGGAAAAGAAACTTATTGATAATCTGCAAAATTTCTTACTTGAATTAGGAAAAGGTTTTGCCTTTGTTGGAAGACAATATAGAATTACATTGGCGAATAAACATAATTTTATTGATTTAGTTTTCTATCATTACATATTGAAATGTTTCGTTTTAATTGATTTGAAAGTCAATGAAGTTGAGCATAAAGATATAGGGCAAATGATAACTTACTTGAATTATTTTAATGCAGAAGTTATTGATAAATCTGATAATGAAACTATTGGAATAGTTTTAACTTCTGAAAAAGATGATGTTTTTGTAGAATACGCGACAGCAAGTATTTCAAATAAATTAGCAGTAAGTGAATATCAATTATATCTCCCAGACAAAAAAGTATTGAAAGAAAAAGTGAAAGAAATACTGAATGAAAAACAACAAATCGCTAACAAAGATAAATGACAAAATGCGTAAATGAAAAAAACCTCGAAGTACTCGGGGCAAGGGTTCACAACCTGAAAAATATCGATCTGGTAATTCCGAGAGATAAATTAGTTGTGATTACCGGATTAAGTGGAAGCGGAAAATCATCTCTCGCATTCGATACCATTTATGCTGAAGGCCAGCGGAGATACATGGAAACATTTTCTGCTTATGCACGTCATTTTCTTGGTAATCTCGAACGCCCTGATGTTGATAAAATATCGGGTCTAAGTCCCGTAATCTCTATTGAACAAAAATCAATCAGTAAAAATCCCCGTTCAACTGTCGGGACAATTACTGAAATTTATGATTTCCTTCGTCTTCTTTTTGCCCGTGTTTCTGAAGCATATTCTTATGTTAGCGGTGAAAAAATGGTCAGATACACCGAAAAAAAAATTACCGAATTAATAATTGAAAAATTCACAGGCCAAAATATTATTATCCTCGCACCGGTTGTTAAAGGACGAAAAGGACATTACAGAGAATTATTTGAGCAAATCCGAAAACATGGATTTTTACGTGTGAGAATTGATGGTGAAATCAGGGAAATTTCGTTTGGATTGCAATTAGACAGATATAAAGTTCATGATATTGAAGTTGTTATTGATAGAATAAAAATATCTGAAGATTCATTAACAAGATTAAATAAATCGATTGAAACTGCATTTAAGCAGGGCAAAGACACATTAATGATAATTGATCATGAAACAGGTGAATTAAGGCATTTCAGCCGGAAATTAATGTGTCCCGAAAGCGGAATTTCTTACGATGAACCCGAACCAAATACTTTCTCGTTCAATTCACCTTACGGAGCTTGTCAGAATTGCAAAGGTTTGGGCGTAATTTCTGAAATTGATTATAATAAAATTATCCCTGATGATTCATTATCAATAAAAAAAGGCGGAATTGCCCCTTTGGGTGAATACAAAAACAACTGGATTTTCGGGCAGATGGAAGCTATTGGCCAAAAGTATAAATTCGATCTGAATACTCCAATAATAAACATTCCCGAAGAAGCGATCACAACAATTCTTTACGGTTCTAACGAAACATTTCACGTTAAAAAAGAATATCTTGGCATAACTTCAACTTATTCAATAAATTTTGAAGGGGTTGTAAATTTCATTATATCTCAGAATAATGAGAATTCATCGAGCGGAATTAAAAGATGGGCTAATAGTTTTATGAATAAAATTGAATGCCCCGAATGCAACGGTAGCCGTTTAAAAAAGGAATCTTTATATTTTAAAATCAACGGTAAAAATATCTCTGAACTTGCAAATCTTGATATTTCGCATCTTGATAAATGGTTTTCGACTGCAGAAAAAAGTTTTAGCGAAAAACAAAAAATCATTTCCCGTGAAATTATTCGTGAAATAAGAACAAGAATAAGTTTTTTACTTGATGTCGGCATCAATTATCTTACCTTAAACCGTAGCTCCCGCACTCTGTCGGGAGGTGAAGCCCAAAGGATTAGGCTCGCAACTCAAATTGGCTCTCAATTAGTTGGTGTTTTATACATCCTTGATGAACCAAGTATCGGGCTGCATCAAAGGGATAATTTACGATTGATCGGTGCTTTATCAAATTTGCGTGATATTGGTAATTCGGTTATCGTTGTTGAACACGACCAGGAAACTATTCTTTCAGCCGATCATGTCGTTGATATTGGCCCGGGAGCCGGAAGGCTTGGCGGGGAAATTGTTGCCCAGGGCACACCCGAAGATATTAAAAACAGCAATACTATTACGGGTGATTATCTGAGTGGGAAAAAAGCTATTAAAATTCCTTCTGTTAGAAGAAATGGTAATACAGAATTTATTACACTTAAAGGTGCAAATGGAAACAATCTGAAAAACATAAAGTTAAAACTTCCTCTCGGGAAATTTGTTTGTGTAACAGGGGTTTCGGGTAGCGGAAAATCATCTCTTATAAATGCAACTTTATATCCGGTTTTAAGCTCGCATTTTTATAATTCGGTAAAAAAACCTCTTAAATACAATTCAATTGACGGCATAAAAAACATTGATAAAGTTATTGAGATCAACCAATCGCCAATTGGCAGAACTCCCCGGTCGAATCCTGCAACTTATACCAAAGTCTTTGATGAGATCAGAAAACTTTTTGTTTTGCTTCCCGAATCAAAAATTCGAGGATATAAACCTGGACGTTTTTCGTTTAATGTAAAAGGTGGCAGATGTGAAACCTGCAAGGGTGCAGGTGTGAGGGTTATTGAAATGAATTTCCTGCCCGATGTACAAGTTCATTGTGAAAACTGCAACGGAAAACGCTATAATCGTGAAACTCTTGAGATAAGATATAAAGGAAAATCAATCAACGATGTCTTGAATATGACAATTAATCAGGCTGTTGATTTTTTTGAAAATATTCCTGCAATTGTTCAGAAAATTAAAACTCTTAAAGATGTCGGCTTGGGTTATATCACACTTGGGCAACAATCGACAACACTTTCGGGAGGTGAAGCACAAAGAGTAAAATTGGCTTCCGAGCTTTCGAAACGTGACACCGGAAAAACATTATATATTCTTGATGAACCCACAACCGGATTGCATTTTGAAGATGTTAAAGTTCTGCTTGATGTTTTAAATAAATTGGTTGATAAAGGAAATACTATTCTGATTATCGAACATAATATGGAAGTTATTAAAGTAGCTGACTATATTATTGACATGGGGCCAGAAGGAGGAGACAAAGGTGGGAAGATACTTGTTCAAGGCACTCCGGAAGAGATTATTAAAAATAAGAAAAGCTATACTGCGAGGTATTTAAGGGAGGTGATCGGTGATCAGTGATCGGTAATCAGTGAATGAGTATTGGTTAAGTTTTAATTATTTTTCCCGCTGATTTCGCTGATAAACGCAGATTTAATTCAGCGAAAATCTGCGATATCTGCGGGAAAAAATAAAACAACAATTCTATAAGCGGGATTCTGTGTCCTGCAAAAGCAGGTTTCTATCATTTATCTAGCCCTGACATCACTGCCAGGGTCAATCGACCTACCCCCCGGAAATTGACGAGCAGCCTTTTTATCCGGTGTACATGGCCTTTCAACCCATAAGGTTTACCCTTCAAACCAGTCACCCGGCCTGAACGTGAGCTCTTACCTCACATTTTCACCCTTACTCCGATAGCTACCGGAGCGGTTATTTTCTGTGGCACTTTCTGTTACCCCGTCTTTTCGAGGCACCTTCCCGTTAGGAAGTATGGTGCTCTGTGTTGTCCCGACTTTCCTCTCCGGCATTAAACCGCAGCGATAGAACAAATTGTTGTTATTTTTTGCAAAGGTAATATTTGAGATTGATAATTGATAATTTATTATTTCTTATTGAAGTTTTGCATCTAATTTTTACAACCTAAAAGATCTTAATAAAATAGAAAGTTCAAAAAATTATTTCATTTTTTTGGATCAACTGAGCCTTAAATTCTAAAATATTATGCGCTGAATTTATTTCTTAGAAAAATTTTGCAAATGTTTAAATAGATCATCTGGTTTATTTTCAATTACATGACAAATATCGGTTAGAAACGGACTCCTACTTCCTTGAAATGCCATAAAAATTGGTTTTGAATTTCTATGAGCATAATACATTTCACCCATAACTCCTGGGGATAATTTATCTGTAATATAAAATACAACTACTGCATCTGATTGGTCGATAAATTGATAATCTCTATGAACAGTTCTGGTTTTTATTATTTCTATTGCATCACCATTCAATTGTTCAATAAACTCTGGATAATCGCCTGATTGTTCACTCTTTTGAAGATATGTTAATTTCATATCTTCAATTGACAATGGATTAAAAACAATAAATTCTTCTTGAAGTTTAGTTAATATTTCACCTTGAATCTCTTCAAGAATTTCTGGATTTGAATCTTTTATTGCAGTAATGGGATAACTTAAATATAGCTTTTTCTTCTCCGTTAAGAATAAGTCAGAAATATTGTCTATATTATGTTTTCTAGCTACCAAGAATACGGGAGTGTTTGTCATTTCTCCTAACATTTTTGTAATAAATTCTTCTTCCATTAACCAATATTGAATTTCTTCAATATCTGGTATTGGTACGTTTTGCCATTTTGGATTGCTTTTTATTAATTCAAAAATATCTTTAACATTATCAACAACATTAATAAATCCATCTGGATCAAGAGATAATATTTCTTTAATTGAAAATCCTGATATTAACCTGCTTTTCCATTTAAAAGTAAGATGAACACCTATTAAATGTAAATCTGTCTCTTTGTCTTTAAGGATTTCAGTATCTATTTGTTGTATTGCTAAAGCTCTTGCAAGCTTAAGAGTTGATGCATCCATATCAAGTATTTTTTCATCATCAAATTCAATTGTTTGTTCATGACATACTTGTCTAATTATGTTTCCTAAATCATGTGTGCGTACAGCGATTCCTTTTTTTAATAAATTATCTTTAATCTCTTCTAAGAATTCTATTCTTCCACATCCAGAGATTCCAGTAACAATCCATTTTTTCATAATTAATATGTTTAGTTAATAATTTTGCGCATAATTCCGAAATAATAAATACCCCAGCATTACCATCCCAACGGATTGCTATAGAGCTTAAATAGTGTATACTTCTTCTTTATCCATTATTTTCACAATAAAACTCTACATGTTCAACAAATTAATTGTGCTTAGTTTTTCAAGAAAATAATTAATCTCAACTAGATTTCTTTAGTCTCTTTTCTGCTTTTTTTTCTTTTGGAGTTTTAGCAGGTGCTTTTTTAACGTTTTTCTTTGTGTCTTTTCCTTTTGCCATGATATTATTTTTTAAATGTTCAACAAAGTAACAAAAAATAATTCATATTGCAGCTTCGCTACAAACAAGAATAGAACTTACACATTGATTTGACTGATTAATACTGACTTTTTTTAAAGTTTTTAGGTCAGAAAATGGAAGACCGAAGTTTCTTCCTGACTTCCGGCTTTAGTATTCTATTTTATTTATTACAACAAGTATTTTTATTTCAGTCTTTCTTTAGTCAAAAAGTCTTGGTATAAAACATTTGTTTTGATTAATCTTTTAAAACCTTTCTTTGTCAGGCCATCTATTAATTTATTATCGCCAGTCCATAAAGCACCTTTTATAAAATCTGAAACTGCAACAAAAATCGTATCATCAATGTCAATATCCTGGCACAATAATTCAGCATTTCTATAAATTTCAGTCGGGATTATGGAATGGTTAAGAATAATAATATTTTTCAATACTAAACTGTAGGTCTCAAGAAATTCATCATCTGTTAGTTTTCCGATGGATTTTATCTTTTCTTTATGTTTAAAAATTTCAAATCTTACGTATGCAGGTGAATAAAAGTCAAAGTGATTTTTCCCGTTAATTAGAATCTGGCCAATCCTACTATTGATATTTAGTAAAGCACTAAATATAATGTTTGTATCAACGATGATTTTAGTCATTTAGTCCTAATTCTTCTTTAGTCCTATTCCAGCGTCCTTTTTTAACTTCTTTTAAAAGTTTGTCAACATCATTTTCTGTGGCAGTTGATTTGGAAGTCAATTCTTCGTATCGTAAATAATCGAGAATTGCCTGAATTCTTGAAGTTTGTATTCCTGCAGAGAATCTGACCAGTATTTCATTATCTTGTCTTTCTACTATCATTTTTCTTTTTTCTCCAAATTTACAAAAAAATCAGGTAATTGATTATTTGTGTTTTTCTTTGCGTCTTTACCTTTTGCCATGATATTATCTTTTAAATGTTCAACAAAGTAACAAAAAATAATTCATATTATGAAATAAATATCCCCTGAAAAAAATCGGGGCAGGCTGTGGTTTTGGGTTTTGAGTTTTCAATCATCACTATCATTTGTTAAGTTTTAACTTTTTTCAAGAACATATTTCCAAAATGGCACAAATTTTTCAAGAAATTGTTTATCGAAGAGAGCAGCTAAAAATGCACCTAATCCATACATCAGGATATCTACCAAATCGAAGGTTACTCCAAAAAAGTAAATACCAAAAAATTGCATTATCTCACTAAAAGTCATCACACTAAAGACAATAATAACTTTAACATACCATTTTCGAAGAAACGGAAAGCGGATTTCATTCATACTGAGCAAGAAATAGGCACCAAAAGGAAGCATTATATCAGAAGCATAACTATAATAATAGAGATACAAATTTCCATTCAGGTAGCTTCCAATTCTAAACCCATGAATTGCCGCAATAGTTATCATTATAATTATTCCAACTATTACACGAATCCTTTGATTTTGTCTGAAATCATTATAGTTCATTAAATGTACTCATTTTCAAATTTAGCACTATCTGCCCCAATGCCCAATATTTTTTGTTGTGCCCGGTTATTTAATATATCCAAGTTCTTTAAAAAATAAATCAATCTCATTGAATGCTTTTGCTGAAACTTTCTTGTCCGGATTTGGTCGTCCGTTGTCTCGCTGGCCTGATGGTGTAAATAAATGTCCAACACTATCATATACGTGCAAATATGATGTATTTCCATATTTCAACATGTTTTTATGAAATAATGTAGATCCTTCAACAGGTGTAACTGTATCATCTTCTCCAACAACAATAATTGAAGTAGGCATACTACCTTTAATGTTTTCTGCCGGTGAAAAATCAATAGGTTCTCCTTTGCCCATTAAGAGTTTCTTAAACCATCCATCATTCACTAATGACAAAGCAGGAGAGTGCAAAATCAATGCATTAGGTATACTGGAGAGGCTAGAATCCGAATTATAACCAGGGAAAACAGCAGAACTTGCAGCAAGATGAGCACCCGCAGACCACCCATATGCGGCAATGCTGTCTTTACTTATTTTTAACTCTTTTGGGTTCTCTCTCATCCATAAAATTAAATCTCTTGAATCCGCCATCGCTTCAATCGGAGTGATGTTCTTTTCATCAGACAGTCGATATTGTGCTACAATTGACACTAACCCCAATTTAGCATATTTCTTTGCGTGCCGAAATCCCCAGGACGGTTCTCCCATTGCCCATCCTCCACCATGGAATATTACAATTGAAGGATGTTCTTCCTTATTTGATGTGTCATCAGGAAAGAACACATAAGCTTTTAGGCTATCCGAACCGACAACCTTATAAGTTAATTCAACAGGTTCATTTATCACCAAATTATCCTGTGCAATTAAAGTGTTAAATGTGAGAATTGAAAAAATCAGAGCTAAGTATTTCATTTGTATCCTATTTTATTCAAGTTTATAGTTGACGTTTGGTCTTTTTCATAATTGGGCACAACTCCGAAATAATAACATCAGGGTTATAATATTCTATTTGTTATTCAACATTTCTCCCACCTGCATTTTGATAGATGATTATATTTTGATCGTTATTTTCATTAGTCCAATACCTTTTTTCAAGTTGAACAGTGGTTTTTTTCAATTTCAAGATTTCATCTTTAAGTTGATATATTTCAATTTGTGAATTATTCATTCTTTGTTTTTTCACAAAACTACTAAAACCTAAATTAAATATTAAGTCTAAATATTTTGTCTCAGGCATGACTTTAATGCATAGTTAATTCTAAATAATCACTATCTTTTTCGTTTTTGCAGTATGCTCATTTCTTATAGTTATATAATATAAACCCGCCGGTAATGATGATACATCAATATTTTCCTTCTTTTTATCAATCTCCTTTTTTAAGATTTCTTTACCATTAATATTTCTGATTTCTAACCATAAATTTTCATCCGGTTTTGTAGTTTCAATCAATAAATAATCCTGTGCCGGATTTGGATTCACTAAAAATAATGCTACATTAGATTCGGCAGAATTAATATTGGCAGAATTATCGAGGTACATATTTCTTGTATTAAATACTTCACATTTACTTGAATCCGGGTTAAACTGCTGAATGACCCCAATAATCCTGATATTACTTTCATTGTAGTCTTCAGGTAAAATAAAATTATATTGAAAATCATAGGAATTACCATCAATTACATTTTCAGGAAGACTGCCGGCCGTACCCCAGGGACCTCCGAGTACTTCACGTAATACATGCATATGGATATAGTTTTCAATGATACCGGGCGGATTATATATCCACTTCTCATTAAAACAATATGGTTCTCTATCAGGTATGGTAAGGCAATTTGCCTGTTCTCCCAAAAGGCTGTCTTCAACCATATAACAGTTAAACCTGAAATCCCCTTCCAGATCACACCTTAATGTTGCAGTAAGAAAAATATCCAGGTCACGGGTCACAGCATTATAATTGTTGCTGATGGATATTTCGACGGGCGAAATGTTTCCTTCCTGTTGAAATACATGTTGAGGCCAGAGTAACCTGTCCATGTCCATTGAAACATCATCCGGATAATTATACCTGTCGATCAAGCCCGTTACAAGCCAACCGGGATATAAATGATAATTATCAAAAATTTCAGTTCCGGTATTGCAGGTAAAAGGATCATCAACATGAACAACTGCAATAATTAAATTTTCGGTTGAGTCTTTGATTTCAGAGATCACGGCTGCTGCACTCGGACAAATAGAACACCAGGTTGCCCCAAATACTTCAAGCAGTACTTTTTTTTCCGGTTTGGAACTAACTGCATTTCTAATATGCATTTGCAAAGTATCATTCGATGTATTCTCGTCAATTGTTCCATTAACATTTGATATCCATACTTTAATATCAAAAGGTTGTTGAGTGACAGGTATCCATGGTGAGCTATGGGTAAAATTAAACGTATCTAAGGGAGCTAATTCTAAAGAGTTGATACTTTGTATATGAACTATTCCCTCATTTACATTCCAGTTTATATCAAAAGAATTAATTGTACTTGTTCCAAAATTTTGAATCAAACCCTCAATTTTAACAGTGTCATTGATGAGGGCAAAATCATAGGATTTGATATTTTGCAGTGCACCATCATTTGTAAAAGGAACAAATATTTTAACATTATCAATTCCAATACCATAGAGCCATCCTTCATTGTCGCAATATTTAAAAGCAAACTTAACATTTGGAAGGCCGCAATATTCCGAAACATCAGCATATACTTTATGCCAGTTAAAGTATCCCTGAATATTCTTTATAGTTGACCATGTATTACCACCATCTGCTGAAGCTTCAATCGTTACAACTTCAGTTTTGTTTAAGTAAGTCATTTTCTTAAAAAATATATCAGCAGAAAGATATGCAGATGAATAGAACGTCAGATCAAAAAGTGGTGTAACAAGATATTCTTCCGGTAACATTTTATCACTGTCACCCTCATTTAATGAGGCAAAATCCGAGTGATTGGGTATAACGAGGTAATGACTATTTGCGATTGGTGATATTTCCCAGTGTGTATTCAACATTGTTGTAATTTCATCCCAGCCTGTAGGTAATCCATTCGAGTTTTCGAAATTTTCATATAATAAAACAGTCTGAGCATTGATATGAAATAATAGTGATAGGAAAAATCCCAAGAAAATTGTTTTTTTCATGATATACTGATTTTTTTTAAAATTTTTAGGTCAGAAGATGGAAGACCGAGGTCAGAGGATGGAAGACCGAAGGCCCAACTCCTGACTTCTGACTTCCGACTTCTGTCTTCAATCAGGATTATTCAGAAGCAATTGGAGACTCCACAATGGTAGGCGTATCAACAATTATACTTTTGGTTTTTTGTAATTCAAGTTCTTCAAATAAAATGGCATAAGGAACAATTACAGTAGATGGCATTCCATTCAAATTACTTGGATTACCTCTCCACCATACTGTTATATGTTCCTTGCTATTCAGCATAGTTTTATAAGTAATATTTTCCTTTGTTACTCCTAATACCCTTTTAAAACTGCTAATCGTCAACCTGTCTAATTCAATAGAACGAACAAGTTCTTCTTTACCGGTTTTTACATAGTATTTGAATACATAGAGTAAATTAATTCCTTTTTTTTCGGTATCACTTGAGAAATATGATTGACTAATCTTATCAAGGCCGGAGTTATTATTTTTAACTTTTCTAACAATTAAAACATAATCAAGGTCCTCTTCGTCAGCTACAGATTTGAGCTTTTCAATAATTTGCTTATTGTTTAATGTATTTTCTGAGGTCATTTGAATAACACCCGGGCCAATGTCCTGAACTATTCCATTATTACTAATCACCCATTGTTTATGCCCGTTTGAACTTTTTTCATTCTGAGTAGGAATCCTGTCATTCATAAAACTTTTAAGCACACCTTTGTCAATTAAAACATGATCTTTTAAAGGAATTATTCCTTGAGCATCAATGCTATATTTACCAAATAAGTTTTTATTTTTATCTAAAACACTATTTGGCATGGCAGTTATTGTAAGATCGCGGGAAATTATTTTTTTATTAAACCTGTAATCTAATTTATTAGAGGTATTACCTATATAACTGCTGTATCTCTCAATAACAGATTTTTCAATAATAGGTTTTCTTTTAGCATACAATGCATTATCACTTTTTAAAAACACCTGCAAAAATATTTCTGCTGCTGCTTGTCCTTCAAATAATACAGGCCCTGCATAGGCATCGTTAAAAACAGTTGCACTTTTTAAACCGGATAGGTTCTTTGCAAGGTCTTCTGTTTTAGATAATAATGTTTTTACATCCGGCAGATTATCTGCTGAAGCTGAGTAAATAAGCATGTAATCACTAAGTTCTTCTCCATCTTCTGCATGAGTAGAAGCTTTAACCTTTATAGAATAAATAGTTATTGGATATTGTGCAGTTGTATTTTCAGAATTAACATAATAAATGTACGTGTCAAATACATTGAAATAAACATTTGAATTTTCAATTTCCGGATATTTAAAAAACACATTTGACATAGATTTAATTATTGCTTTCCATTTATTTTTATCTATGCTAATCTGTGGCCTATCTATATTAATTGTTTGCTTCGAGGATGAATAAAAATCATTAAGATTAAGCTCAATTTCATCAATTTTTTGTTGACTCATTGTAGAAATCTTGTTTTCGAAGGTCTCAGCTTCATTTTTATACAGATTGTCTGTTTCGTTCCAAAAATGAATTTTTAATGGAATGGGGTCTTTCTCAATATTAACATTATCAAAAAAGTTAAATCCCCACAAAGAATTTTGGCTAATATAATTTTCACTTGTTCTTATATCTTCTCCAACGATTACTTCTGCAAAAGGTTTTGTTATTTTTTTACTGTTTTCTGTTATTACAGAACCATAAGAAACATTAAGTTCATAAACTTCTCCATCACTTAGAGCATATTCTATATATTTTAAAGGTTTAAGATTATCGATTTTGAGATTTGAGAAATTCCTGTTCAATTCTTCATTTAAAGCATTAATAACATTATTATTCTGAGAATACAATAATGTACTGCCTATTGCTAATATTATGATTATTAATTTTTTCATGATCTTTTTTTTTATTATTTAACATCCGGACGTTTTAAAATTGCAGGTTTAGTTTGAGATTTATATTTCTTTTGCATCTCGATTTTTTTCACAAATAAAGTAGGAGATATACCTGTAACCGGAATTCCTCCTGATTCAGCTCCACAAGTTCCTGTAAATATATCTGAATTTCCGCCTGCCGCTGAAATCTCTGAAAACATTGCTAAAGGAGTGCCAACTAAATCAACACCTCTGACTAATTCATCAGGACTTCCATCAACAAAAACTTTATAAACTACAGTTGGTGTTACATTAAAAGAGTTTGGCATAAATCGGCCTGTTGTCGTAAATCCTCCGGTAACTTCAGAAAAATAAAATCCAAATTCAAGATTTTCATTTTTAAGTTTTTCAATTAGCATGTTTTTTATGTCTTCTTCGGAGTAGTCTTTAGTGGATTCCACTATTAAATTAGATTGTCTGCTTGTAACAGCTTTTCCGGATTCTGCTCTTCCATGTCCATTTGATTTTAACGCACCTTTAATAGGGCATCTCGACATTAAAAATCCTTTTAATATTCCGTTATCAACAATACTTACTTTTTTTCCTCTTATTCCCTGGTCATCAAATTTATATGATCCGTAAAGATCTTTATCACCATATTTTAAAATTGTCGGATCGAAATAAACCACAAATTCATCAGGTAATACTTTCTCTCCAATTTTTTTCTTGAAAGTTTGTCCGCTGTATTCACTCTTCATCCTTTGTCCTTCAACCCTATGCCCAAATATTTCATGAAAAAACACTCCTGATGCTTTTGAAGAAAGAATTGCAGGGCCTTGATATGGCTCCACAATTGGTGCATTCTTTAAGTTAGTTAATATTTGTATCATTTCATCAACTTCTTTCAGCATTTCTTCTTTAGAAGGTAAGTCTTCAGGCAGATAAGCAAAGAAACTTCTATACAACGGCATTACCATCCCATCTTCAGCCTTAACTCGCGCAGATACATATACTCTGCAAAAAGTAACATTATGTGCCAGAACAGCTCCTTCGGTAGAAACAAAATATTTTCTTATTGCTTTAAAATTAATATTCGATCTACAATAAACTATGGCTGGTTCTTTTAAAAACTGTTTGCTAAGTTCCTTAATAATTGGAGTCCACTTCTTAAAATCAAAATCTGTGATCTCATCATCAAAAGGTTTGTCATAATACTGTTCTACTTCTTCTAAAGAGAAATCATCTGACTTATCTTCATTCTCTACTTTAACTGCAACATTAGCTTTAACCTTATTATATCTATCTACTGCAGTCTTATACTCTTCGTCTGTATTAAACCACAATGCTTGTTTAATAGCTTTTTCATTGTTTTCGGTTGGGATAAAAATCTTATTCGATTGAAAATAACTTGATCCCCTATTATCACGTAATTCATGTGAATTATCTAAACCGTAATCTCCAACTCTTACATCAATTGTTAATTGACGCGTATTTTTAGCATTTTCTCCTGTAATTGCACCAAAAGAAGATGAGATAGATGCAGAATAAGTGTCATTAACCCTATATGAAATGTAATAAGGTTTATCATTCTGTTTTTGCAGTTCAGTAAAGTTTCTATTAACTTCCTCCTGCATATATTCCAGCAGCGGTTCCTGGCCTTTCGCGGTAAAAAAGACTGATAATAAAATCAGACATGTAATTGATAAATGCTTCATGATCTTTGTTTTTAAATTATTAATAATATTTTTTAAATTAGAATTTGTATAACAACAATAAAACCTTGCATGTTCAATAAATTTATTGTGCTTAGTTTTTTAAAAAAATAATTAATCTTATTTAGCCCCTATGTTTGCAATTTGAAAAGAACCGCTGGTGAATTATCTTCGCCATCGGAACTTAAAAATTACAAATATGAAGAACAAAAATAATCAATTAGATTTTAGTGGACAAGTGCTTGCCAGAAAACGCCAATTTCTTCGTTATGCTTGTCATAAAATCAGTCATCCGTACGGACTCTTTATTTTCTGAACTTCGCAAGCCTCGAACTTGACGTTTTATGACTAAGCACTCCAAAATATTGAGTTTTCGTGCAGATACTATTTAGATTTCTTTAGTCTCTTTTCTGCTTTTTTTTCTTTTGGAGTTTTAGCGGGTGCTTTTTTAGTGTTTTTCTTTGTGTCTTTACCTTTTGCCATGATATTATTTTTTTTAATGTTCAACAAAGTAACAAAAAATAATTCATATTATGAAAGAAAATATTAATAAAGAAGAAAGAAAAAAGCCACAGATTATCAGATTAGAATAAGGGATTAATTAAAATTGCCAGGAGAATGTGAAAGTCATCAAGCAACTCTATAAGTGGTTCATCAGACATTTGATAGTCACGGGGTGACTTCAAGTCACCCCGTGACTTTAATCCAGCATCCAGTCCCTGGTATCCAGCATCCAGAATTATTATTTTCTCCTTAAACCCATTTACTAACATAGATTTCCTAATTTTACCCGCTACATCCGTAAGATGTAAAAATCACAAAAAACGAATGAAAGACCTAAGCAGTGGAAAAGTAAGTAAAATGATTTTGCAGTTTGCAACGCCAATGATATTGGGAAACATCTTCCAGCAAATGTATAATATCGTTGATAGTGTTATAATTGGGAATTATATCGGCAAGGAAGCATTGGCTGCTGTCGGAGCTTCATTCCCTATAATGTTCGCATTAATTTCATTTATTATCGGAATTGCTTCGGGATCGACTATAGTTATTTCCCAATATTTTGGAGCTAAAGACATCGAAAAAGTAAAACGGGCAATTGATACTTTGTATATCTTTTTATTTTTTGCCTCAATAATTCTGAGTATAATTGGAATTATTTTCAGCAAACAGATATTTGAGCTTATGGCTCTTCCGGCTGATATTATGCCTTATGCAGAAACTTATTTTAATATTTATATTTCGGGGATAATTCTGTTTTTCGGATTTAATGGCACAAGTGCAATTCTCAGGGGATTAGGTGATTCAAAAACACCATTATATTTTTTAATAATCTCAACAATCGTAAATATTCTTTTAGATTTATTATTTGTAATTGTTTTCGGATGGGGAATTTCGGGTGTAGCCATTGCAACAATTATTGCACAGGGAATCGCATTTATTTTAGTTATCTGGTATTTAAATAAAACCCATAAGATCATCAGGATATCAATGTTCGGGTTGAAATTTGATAAAGATATTTTTAGAAAAAGCCTGAAAATCGGATTACCTACAAGCTTTCAGCAGACGTTTGTTGCACTCGGAATGATTGCACTTTTCAGAATAGTAAATAATTTTGGAACAAATGTAATTGCAGCTTACAGCATCGCCTTTCGTATCGACTCATTTGTTGCAATGCCAGCAATGAATTTTTCGGCGGCACTTTCGGTTTTCGTAGGGCAAAATCTAGGAGCAGGAAAACCAAAAAGGGTGAAAGAAGGATTACTATCAACAATAATAATTACTTCGTCATTTTCTATTATAATTTCAGCTCTAATATTAATTTTCGGAAAATTTATAATGCAACTGTTTACTTCTGATGTGGATGTAATTAATACCGGAATAAACTATTTATGGGTTGTTACACCTTTTTATATTTTATTCTCAATCATGTTTGCATTCAATGGTGTTCTCAGAGGGGCAGGCGATACGCTGATCCCTATGTTTATTACACTTTTTTCATTATGGATTATCCGCATCCCAATTTCATGGTTTCTTTCAGAAAAAATTGGTGAAACCGGAATTTGGTGGGGAATACCAATTGCCTGGTTTTGTGGTGCGTTTTTCTCATACTTATATTTTTTGTCAGGCAAATGGAAAACGAAGGTTATTGTGAAACAGGAGAAATAAAGGTATAAAGGTAAAGGGGTATAAGGGAATTCCCGGCTACTACCTTAATGTTAGACAAATTTAAACCATATTTCCCTATTTCTTTATTTCCCATATTCCCCTATTCAATAATAATATTTGTTGAGAAATATTCTTTGTTGTTAATTCTTATTACTTACAATTTGTACATTTGTAAAAAAATTGAATGTTTTTATAATTAAAACTCCCTGATGAATCAAATTAATAAATCACTTAAAGACTCATTAACTACAAGATGGGCAATGTTACTAATTGTAGGATTCGTTCTTGCAGCAAATTATTATTTCTACGATGCTTTATCACCTTTGAAAAGAACACTTGAAAAGGAATTCAATTTCACTTCATTTGACTTTGGATTATTTGTTTCGGTTTATTCGATTCCCAATGTTTTCCTGTTGATGGCTGTTTTTGGCGGCGTAATTCTCGATAAACTCGGAATAAGGCGAACCGGTTTCATTTTTGTCGGGTTTATGACTATTGGTGCACTCATAACTGCTTACGGAGCAAGTAATTATTATACAAATGGTGGTTTTGGATACGAGTTCATGAGTTCATTTCTTACAAGTTTCTCACCTGAGTTAAAAATGATGCTTTTCGGCAGATTTTTATTTGGGCTTGGTGCAGAAACAAGTATTGTTGTTATCAGTAAAATAATTGTAAAATGGTTTAAAGGAAAGGAACTTGCACTGGCTTTTGGTGTAAAGATCGGCTTAGCAAGGCTTGGATCGGCAGCTGCATTTTCATTCTCTCCAATGCTTATTGAGGCTGAAACAGGCTGGACTACTGCCACATGGTTTGCGGCATTTTTTGTATGTGCAGGGATGCTTGCTTTTATGGTTTATATGCTTTTTGATTTAAAATTAGATAAACAGGTCAAACAAGAAAAACTTCTTAGTAAAGACGAGGAATTTCGTTTTAGTGATCTATTAATGCTATTTAAAAACCGTTCGTTTATTTATATCACTTTGCTTTGCCTGACATTTTATTCGGCTGTCTTTCCTTTTCAATCATTTGCCCCTGATTTCTTCCTGAATAAATTTAATTTTTCTCTTGAAAGAAGCGGTCAAATTGCAGCATTACTTTCGTTAGGTACAATATTTTTTACTCCGATTTTCGGATTTTTTGTTGATAAAAAAGGACGTGCAGCTTCTTTAATGATTTACGGATCACTGCTTTTAATAGCGGTTCATTTAACATTTGCTTTAACTCCTATTAAGCCATATATTCCAATGATTGTTCTGGGGATTGCGTTTTCACTTGTCCCGGCAGCAATGTGGCCCTCGGTTGCAAAATTTGTTGATGAGAAACAAATTGGTTCAGCTTACGGTGCAATGTTTTCAATTCAAAATCTCGGACTTTGGGGAATTCCGCTTTTAATTGGATATGTGCTTGATAAAACAAATCCCGGAATAACACCTGAAATGGTTGTCGCCGGTGAAGCTTCTTACAATTATCAATGGGCAATACTTATGCTTGCTTGCCTCGGAATAATCGGACTTGTTTTTGCATTTCTTTTGAAAAGAGAAGATAAAACTTCCGGATATGGACTTGAATTGCCATCGAATGAACATAAATAATGATGAAATGATATAATGAAATTGGAAATTAGAAATTTGGCCTTCTCCTGAATTTCTAATTTCCAATTTCTAAAAATGCAATCAACTAAAATTTAGTAACTACAAAAATATTACAGATGAAATTACTTATCGTTTCTGCTACATCGTTTGAAATAACGCCTTTGATAAATGAACTGATTTTTATTAAAAATCATTCTCCTAATTTCTCAAAATATTATTACAAAGGCTTGAATATTGATGTTTTAATAACAGGTATCGGGATGGTTCCAACTGCATATTATTTAGGAAAAATCCTGGCAACAAATAAATATGATCTTGCATTTAATCTCGGAATTTGCGGAAGCTTTAATCCGGAATTAAATATTGGCGAATTAGTAAATGTAACTAATGATATATTTTCAGAATTAGGAATTGAATCGGGATCGGAATTAATTTTATCGGAAGAACTCAAATTATCAGAGCAATACTATTTTTCAACACCTTATAATTTTATTATTAATAAATATATTTCTGATTATCCATTATTTGAAAACATAAAAAAAGTAAAAGGAATTACTGTAAACACAATTAGTGGAAACGATGAACGAATAGAAAAAATAAAATCGAAATTCAAACCGGATACCGAAAGCATGGAAGGAGCGGCATTTTTGCATGCATGTAAACTTGAAAAGATTAATTGTTTGCAAATTAGAGCAATTTCAAATTATGTCAAACAGCGTGATAAAGCCGAATGGAATATTCCATTAGCAGTGAACAATCTTAATTCATTAATGATCTCTTATATTAACGAAGTTTCAATTTAATGAAGAAAATCAAACTCAGCCTCGGATTCTCCCCCTGCCCCAACGATACTTTTATTTTTGATGCTTTGGTTCATAATAAAATAGATACCGAAGGTATTGAATTTGATTATTTTTTGGCCGATGTTGAGGAATTGAATCAAAAAGCTTTACAAAACATACCGGATGTTTCTAAAGTCAGTTTTCATGCTTTTTTGTTTCTCAGAAAAAATTATACTTTATTAAACTCAGGCAGTGCCCTTGGCGAAAATGTAGGGCCATTATTGATCTCAAAAAAACAGTATTTACTTAATGAAATTGATGATCTGAGAATTGCAATTCCGGGAAAACTGACAACGGCAAATCTTTTATTAAAAATTGCAGCTCCAAAAGCTATCAATAAAACTGAACTAATATTCTCGGAAATTGAAAATGCCGTACTTAAAAACAAATTCGATGCCGGCCTGATAATTCATGAAAACCGTTTTACGTATCAAAAGAAAGGATTAAAAAAGATCATCGACCTCGGTGAATACTGGGAAAACCTCACACAAACTCCTATTCCTCTCGGCGGTATTATCGCCAAAAAAAACCTTTCGGAAGATATTATCGAAAAATTAAACCGAATTATAAAACGCAGTGTTCTTTTTGCAATGAAAAACCCTGACTCTTCCAAAAGCTTTGTCAAAGAAAACGCTCAGGAAATGGATGATGATATCATCGAAAAACACATCAATTTATATGTAAATAATTACTCAATTGATCTTGGAGAAAAAGGTAAGAAAGCGATTAATGCACTTATTCAGGAATGTCCATAGGAGTTTTTTCTGATTAACAAGATTGTCATTCAGTGGTCATTAAATAGTCATTTGGTTGTCATTTGATTGTCATTCAATGGTCATTTTCCTACGTCTGTAAGGCGTCCGTTCGAAGCGAAGCAGATCCGTATGGATGGATTCCTTTATATCCCTTATTCCCCCTATTTCCCATATACCTTTACATATCTACCTATTTTATAATAATCTTCTTAGTTTTAATAAACGATGAATTAGATAGTTTTAAAACATAGATACCAACAGCTTGTTTTGATAAGTCAAGCTTATAAACCGTTGATCCTTCAATATTTTCCAAAACATCCTTATAAATAGTTTGTCCGTTGATATTCATTACTGAGATTTCGGTTGGGATTTCAATATCATTAATTTCTATATTAAAAACTCCCTCTGCAGGATTGGGAAATATTTTCAGATTTTCATCATCCTGAATAATTTCGGGTATCGCAGTTAAATCAGAAACTGTAACATTATCAATATAAAGAGGATTTCCAAAAAAGCTATAACTTTCGAATGCAATTCTAACTCCTGTGTTTCCAATCCAGTTTGAAATATCAATACTATTGCACTCGCTACCGTAACCACTTCCACACCAGTCGTCTTCTGTTGTAGGAACAAATCCGTTTGTAGTTTGCGGATGAGTTGCAAAATTTCCTGTGCTATCGTCGCCATCAGCAAAAATTCTTTCCCAGATCTCGCCACAATCAGCAGAAATATAAATTATTAAAGAGTCGGTTGCATCATCATGAAATTTAGCATAAGCATGTTGAAAATTCAAATAAGCAGAAGAATAAACAGTCAAATTCAAGGGCATTGAAATCATTCTGTCTCTTTTTCCAATTGAATAATACTCTCTAAAATTTAACATTGCAGCTTTATTTCCAGGTGAGTTTCCACCTACTGGAGCAATTTCCCAGGTAATACTATTATCAGGATTTTCAATAATCCAGGGGCTTTCCTCGAAAGAATCAAACTCAAAATCTTCAGAAAACGGAAGGTAAGCTCCTCCGATAAAAATATACTCAGATTTTGTAAGGCTATGCTCACCGTTAATATTTGTAGTAATTAATGTAACCGAATATGCATCAATGCTTTCAAATGAAACTGATGGATTTTGAGAATAGGCATTTGTTCCGTTAATAAAAGCAATATTGTCCGGGCTGAACGACCATTCCCAACTTATTGGGAAATTGGTAGTTTGGTCGAAAAAATCAATAATTCCGGGTTCACAAAGAACAGAATCGGAAGCAGAGAATTCGGTTGCAGGTAATAAAGTTGAACTAACTGTTATATAATCTTCTTTTATCATTGTATTTGAACCTAACTCGTTAGTAATCATTAAAGAAACATCATAAACACCTTCATTTTCATACAAAACCATAGGGTTTTCATCCGTTGAAGTTTCAGGCTCGCCACCTTCAAAAGTCCAAATGTATTCCTGAGGAGGGCCGAAAGATAAATCAGTAAAATTTACATTATTTTCAATAGGAATAACTGTATTATCCGCTTCAAATTCAGCTACCGGAGGTATCATTAAATCTGATTCCCATAAACCTCTTCCATAAGTCCCGGCCCTGATTCTTCCGGTTTCATAATGAATTTCCAATTCGTTTACAATAACATTTGGAAGGTTTGTCATAAATGTATCCCAATCTTCCATAGTATTATCAATAAAATATATTCCAACATCCATTCCAACAAACAAGCCTTCCTCAGGATCTGAATTATAAATCACGCAATTTGCAGGAATATTTGGAAGACTTCCAGAAATATTTGTCCATGTATCACCGGCATTTTCTGATGTAAAAACTTTATTTCCTTCTTCAAAACCGGATAAACTAACGGCAATTTTTTCGGAATTATTGGGATTTACAGCAATATATGAAATATGAAGATTTGGAAGGCCTTCGGAAATATTTTGCCAGGATTCACCTCCATTTTTTGTACGCCAAATGTTGGATGATCTAGAGGTATAAAGATAATTGGCATCAGATTCTGCAATTGACAAATTATTGATATTTCCACTTCCAAAATTAGAAATTGTTTCCCAAGATTGCATTCCATTAGTTGTTTTTTTGATAGTAGTTGAACCAACATAAAGTGTGTTATGATCTACCGGATCCATCACAAAAGGCGTAACCCATGCACTACCACCGGGCTGAGTGATATTAACTCCTCCGTGATTTCCACCTGTTACTGATTTATAAAAAACACCGTTTTGAGATGTTCCGTAAACAATATTATCATCAGTCCAATCAATAACACATTCCATTCCATCTGCACCAAGCCATTCATGCCAATGATCATTGGTATAAACACTTGTGCCGTTATCTTGTGAACCACCCATATATTTATTCGGATTAGTCTTTGAACAGGCAATACGATAAAACTGTCTCATACCTATACCTTCGGTCAGATTTGTCCAGTTCTCGCCACTATCGGTTGATTTAGAAATCAAACCATCACTACCAACAAAAAGATCGCCTCCAAAAAATACAATTTCATGTATGTCGCAGTGAGTATAACCATAAGGATTTCCCCATGTCCAGTCTGTTGTGCGAGTCCAGTTTACACCTCCGTCGAGGGATCGGAAAGTATTAATTGCTCCAATATGAATTTCTTCAGGATTAACGTGTGATGCCGCACAAGCAAGATCATACCATGCCTGGCCACTTGAAGTAGGCACATCCGATTGTTTTGAAAAACTATCTCCACTATCTGTTGAACGAAACAAGCCGCTTCCCGATGAGAAAAAATAAATATATTCAGGATTGGCTTCAGTAACTGCCATTTGTGCCCGACTTGAATTAGGTACTCCCTGAATTTGAGTAAAAGAATCACCGCCATCGGTTGATTTAAAAAAACTACGTGTAATACAATAAACTATATCAGGTTCACCGGGTTTGAAATCAATATCATCAATATTCCCGGTTTGAACTCTGACCCAAACATCTCCCCCATCAATAGTTTTATAAACTCCATTGCTTGTGGCAGCAAACAAAACTTCCGGGTTTTCAGGATGAATAATTAATTTTGCTATTGTCCTTGTGTTACCAATGGTCCAGTTTAAACCTGTTTCTTCCCAGGTTTGTCCGCCATCAAATGATTTCAGTACACCAATGCTGTAATTATCATTTGCATCTTTATCACCGGTTCCAATATAAACGATGTCTGTATTTGTATAATCGATAGCAACTGCCGAAACTCCAATAACAGGAAGATCATCAGTTAAAACATCCCAGTTTTGTCCTTCATCAGTAGTCTTCCATAAACCTCCCGAGGGTGTACCAATATATATAACATCAGTATCAAAAGGATCTCTCATTATCACATTAATCCTTCCAATTCCCGGGTTCCAGTGTCCGGTAACATTGGCTGAAGTTTGTGGGCCTAATTCCTGCCAATCACTTGAAACACCTGAAGATTTCAGAGAATGTTTTTCTTGATATCTTTTAAATTCTTTCCAAAGCTTAGCCTGATCAAATCGTTTACCCAAAGGATAAACACGTGGTTCCATAAACCATTCCCAGCGTTTGAATTGCTTCCAGCCGGTTCCTTTACCATTGGGTTTGTTTATAAAATATTCATTAAATTCTTTTTGAACATCATAAAAATTAACTGAATGATCGTTCATCATATCTATCCATGCAGGAGTTTCTTCAACATTTTTTGATGCTACAGATGTTTGTTTTTGAGCATAAGAATAGACAGAAAGAATTGTTAATAAAGCTAATAAAATTGTTATTTTTTTCATTTCAATATAGGTTTGTTTATGCAAAAATAGTCATTTTCTTTCTAAAACATTTCAATTACAAAGACAAACAACTTATGTTTTGAGTTGCATAGAGAACAAATATCCTTAGATGAATTTATTTGGGGAAGAAATTGCAGCTTCATTGTTCTCAATTATAAACAATTTCACGAACCTGAACCGTAAACCTTTTTCCGGTTAAAATTAATTTTATATCTTTACATCGCCAATGGAACAAAACTTAGAAAACAGGTGATCAATAACGAAAACATATTATCTCATAAAGATTATACCGGCGGATGTATTTACAACGAGGATGAGCTTGAACAAATTATGACAGATGAAGGTGTTGTAGTTCCAAAAGACTGTGGAGGATTTCAATACCAATATTTTATTACCGACCATCTTGGAAACACACGAATAATGTTTACAAAGAATGGAGATAATTTGGAGATATTGCAAGAGAACCACTATTATCCCTTTGGCTTGAAATTCACTAACCAAAATTCCATCCCTCCCTTTGTAAATAACTCCAATAAATATCTTTACAATGGCAAAGAATTACAGGATGACTGCTTTACCCTTGGAGGCCCCCCTGGCAATTACAGAAGACTTGATTGGTATGACTATGGCTTCCGCATGCAAGACCCACAATTAGGCCGATGGCACTGCGTTGATAAATTAGCTGAGATCTATAATTCCGGTAGCCCTTATGCTTATGTATCAAACAATCCTGTTAATTATATTGATCCTAATGGCTTGTGGCGAGTACCTGATGGTATTAGATATGGAGGGTGGGTTATTAGAAATCCCTTTAGACCGTTTGGTAATCACAATAGTGAAACATTTGGTGGATTCAATTTTGGCAGGAACATTACGGGGCCAAGTTATGGCACATTAACGACTTTCTGGGAAGTAACTTATACAGAGATCACATGGTTTGATTGGGATCCAATTAACGAACAATGGGTGGAGACTAGTGTTCAAATCAGTAATGAGGATTGGAAACAAACTATTCAAAGAGTAAGTAGCTGTCCATACTATCCATACAGAAATGAGAAAAGTAATACATCGGGGAAGAAAGCCCCTACGGAGGGAGTAAATGTTAATTGGGATTATAATTTTGGAGTAAATAAAGGTACCTTACAAGACTTTGTAAAGTATTATAATGGTTGGCATATAAAGGATATTAGAAAAGATGTGATGTCAGGTACTGGAGAAGGTATTCATTTCGTTTATGATATGAAAACTGGGAAATTCCTTGATATGAAACATATGCTTATTGCTGGTAGATACGGGAATTTTGGTGGCCTTGTAAAAGAGTTTTTACAATTATTTACAACGCCAGGTAGTGCCTTTAACAAACAAGATCTTTTTTCTAATAATCTAGGTAATTTTTTCTATCAACAATATGGTTTTCAGTTGATGTTTTATCCTACACATGCTACAGAGTATTTAAATATATTTCTATCAGCACCAAAAATCTTTAGATATTCTCCTATTCCATATAAATTTTAATAAAAGTATGAAAAGAAAAATAATATTATTATTATTAATATTCATCCTACTTTTTATAGGTGTATATGTTTATTTTACAAAATATAGTAGGAAAGCAAAAATCGGTAATAAAAACAGACAAAATATTGAACAGATAAGGATAGGGATGGATAAAGATCGTGTTACAAAAATAATGGGAGATGCAGATACAATATATTTTGTTAAAAATATTAACTCTCAATTTTTTAATAAAAAGGTTTTTAGTTATTACAGAGGACCTGGTATTTATGGCTATTTGCAAATTATAATAGATACTGAAGCTGACACTGTTATAAAGATATTAAATATTCAAGAATAGTAATCATAACCACGAACTAAGAGGTAATTCATTATGACCAATATGATGAGATGGTTTAAAAATTAGAAAAAAACCAAATGTGCTTGAAACAATCCGACCTGACGCTTATGTAGGTTTAATTTAGAAGGCTATTTTGTTGGAAATATCGTTGGTTAGTGGCCCCGTTATCGCTCGATTGTATCGTGTGGTTTGCAAAAAGTAGCAATTAAAAAAACATTATCTTTGTAGGTATAAGCCGAAATTTAGTTTACAAACCGGTAGATTCTTTTTATAGTAGTGCAAGAGATTATAGTGGAGAAAATGTAATTATATAAAATGTTATTTTTGTTAAATATAACCACACAATTCAATCGTGCGGTAGCGGGGCAATTATAGAGAAAATTATATATGTCAAATATATGGTTTTAAGGCTGGAGAAAATGTGTATCTAATAAGGGCAATGTATAATAATGAAACAAGAATATCTTTAATTTTTAATGACCATGGATTATTTAAAACTATGTACAATAGAATATTTTAGTAAAATATTTTTACTTATAATATTGTTAACAGGATGTAAGTCAGATGATAATTTAAAAAACCATATTGCTAATTTAGAAGAATTAAACAATCAAATTGATTCTAAAGGATGGAAAATTATTCAAAATACAGAAACCGATTATGAACAATACTTTTTTTCAAAAAAACAAATAAGAGATACTTCTTATTCATTAGGTTTTTCATACTTTAAAAATAAAGGAAATGGTTTTTATCATATGGGTGATTATGTAAAGTCATATTATACTGATAACTATTATTATGAAATGGCTTTACTCAATAGTGATACATTATATTTATTTAATTACAAAAAGAATATAATGATAAATAAACCTGGATATTCTTTGAAATATAAGAATATGAATTTCATTATGGGTAAATATTATTATATGTACACACATGGCAAACTAAATTGGGGTCAAAAGGAGTACTTTGAGAACTTCAAAGATTCGTTAATTAAAACTACAGGAAATGATTTACCTGAATTACCAGACTTTAGGTTGCAAAAAGAGGATACAACAATTTTAACTAAAGAAACGACATTGGATTGAGCATCATACAACGGAACCAAACTAAGAAAACAGGTGATCAATAACGAAAACATATTATCTCATAAAGATTATACCGGCGGATGTATTTACCACGAGGATGGGCTTGAACAAATTTTAACACCTGAAGGCGTTGTAGTTCCAAAAGAAGGAGGAGGATTTCAATATCAATATTTCCTTAAAGATCATCTTGGAAATGTAAGAGTAGTATTTACCAAAGACGAAACCACCGGCGAAGCACTTGTTTTACAGGAAAACCACTACTACCCATTTGGTATGAAATTTCTTGGCGATACTTTTGAAAACAGCTCCAATAAATTTCTGTACAACGGCAATTCAAATAGATAATATGTTAATAAAACATTCATTATTAATTAATTTAATAATACAAAGCAATGTATGATATAATACTCTTTTCTATTTTTATTTTGCCTTTTACAATTAAAAAATTTAAAAATACGACAAAAAATAATTATTTGCCCTTAATAATTAATTTTATTATTGTTTTTTTGCTTTTTATATACTTTTTTGAAGAGTTTAGAACACAGTTATGGATTATATATGAAAACGGATTCAATTCTTTTTTTGATAGCTCGGATAGCTTGCCCTTTTCTAAGGTTTATTATAATATTATTAGAATTTTATTTTTTTTATTGTGCTTTTACATTTCAGGCCTAACTCTTAATTTAGGTTTACTAAAAGAGCGAAGCAGAAAGTTATTTTTAAAAACTATACTTCCGATCTGGATTATATTAGTAAATTATTTTTATCAATTATTCTTAATTAGATCAATTGATTATAGCGACAATAAAGTAATTATTATGATAATATCCGGATTATTAATAGGGGTCCCTTTTTTAATTCTTTATATAATTTATTCTAGTAAAAAATTTAAATTTATTTTCAATACATCTAATACTTAGAAGCTCTTTTCCAGAACTTAGAAAACAATTTCAACAACAATGGAAGCAATTTTAACAACATCGACAAGAGTTTTCATAATATAGATGAAAGTTTTTAACACTATGACAGACTTCCCATCCAGTTCAATGCACTTCCAAACAAAACCAACTTCCTTCAAAATTGCATTAAAATTACTAAAGTTCGGGTTTTTGCTTTATAATAGACCTGCTTTTCTAAGCAGTTCAAAAATTTGTTGTTTGGTTTTGTAAAGCTTTTTGAAATACTTTTTAAAATCGGGGGTTGGATATATGCTATAACTCATTCAAAAAATTGTTAGCCGTTTGTTTTTCTATTTTACCTTCCTGCATCATTTTAACCTGGTTAAGGCTGTTTTGCAGTTCAGCTAATGATTTATTATCGACTTCTTGTACATCCACATAATCCAATATTTTTATAAACTTCAAAAAGCCAAGAAATTTATTATAACTTATATTTAAAGTCAATTGTTTCACCTGTTTTATTAAAACTATTATTATACTCCATAAAAGTAATCATTTTTAACAAAAAAAATAAGGCAAAAAAAAATCCTCCCCCGAGAATTCAGGGAAGGATTTTAATAAGAGTTGGCGGCGACATACTCTCCCACCTAATGGCAGTACCATCTGCGCTAATGGGCTTAACTTCTCTGTTCGGAATGGGAAGAGGTGAACACCACTGCAATAGCCACCAAAAAATCTTCATCTGCAATAAAGCAGAATAATATTTTATGACATATTATATGAAAGAAAATACAGAAGAAAAAGTTATGAAACGACATTTGTAATAAAAAAGTTTACGGGTAATTAGTACTGCTCAGCTTTGACATTACTGTCTTTACACTTGCAGCCTATCAACGTCGTAGTCTTCAACGACCCTTAAAAGAAGTCTCATCTTGAGGTGAGTTTCGTGCTTAGATGCTTTCAGCACTTATCTCATCCAAACATAGCTACCCTGCGATGCAGCTGGCGCCACAACAGGTACACTAGAGGTTTGTCCAACTCGGTCCTCTCGTACTAGAGTCAGGTCCTCTCAAACTTCTAACGCCCACAACAGATAGGGACCGAACTGTCTCGCGACGTTCTGAACCCAGCTCGCGTGCCATTTTAATGGGCGAACAGCCCAACCCTTGGGACCTTCTCCAGCCCCAGGATATGACGAGCCGACATCGAGGTGCCAAACCACTCCGTCGATGTGAGCTCTTGGGAGTGATCAGCCTGTTATCCCCGGAGTACCTTTTATCCTTTGAGCGATGGCCCTTCCATGCGGAACCACCGGATCACTATGTCCTACTTTCGTACCTGGTCGACTTGTAAGTCTCACAGTCAAGCACCCTTATGCCATTGCACTCTACGCACGATTACCAAACGTGCTGAGGGTACCTTTGAAAGCCTCCGTTACTCTTTTGGAGGCGACCACCCCAGTCAAACTACCCACCAAACACTGTCTCCCGTTAGGGATTAGGCTCCAGATAAATAAAGGGTGGTATTTCAAGGTTGATTCCACGACTCCTAGCGAAGCCGCTTCACAATCTCCCACCTATCCTACACATCATTTATCCAAAGTCAATGTTAAGTTGTAGTGAAGGTTCACGGGGTCTTTCCGTCCCGTTGCGGGTATCCGGCATCTTCACCGGAACTACAATTTCACCGAGCTCATGGCCGAGACAGCACCCAGATCGTTACACCATTCGTGCAGGTCGGAACTTACCCGACAAGGAATTTCGCTACCTTAGGACCGTTATAGTTACGGCCGCCGTTTACCGGGGCTTCAATTCAATGCTTCGCCGAAGCTAACATCTCCTCTTAACCTTCCGGCACCGGGCAGGTGTCAGGCCTTATACGTCATCTTTAAATTTAGCAAAGCCATATGTTTTTGATAAACAGTCGCCTGGGTCATTTCTCTGCGTCCCCCAATTGCTTGAGGGAGTCCTTTATCCCGAAGTTACAGGACTAGTTTGCCTAGTTCCTTAGCCATGAATCACTCGAGCACCTTTGGATTCTCTCCTCGACTACCTGTGTCGGTTTACGGTACGGGTAGCAGATACCTGAAGCTTAGAGGTTTTTCTTGGAAGTTTGATTAGGGTCATTATCCGCTTGTCCGAAGACTCACGGTACTATCAGGCTTCAGCACTTTCGACGGATTTGCCTATCGAATGTATACCTAAACCTTTCAACGTACTATTCCGTCAGTACGCAGACCTTTCACTACTCCGTCACCCCATCGCAGTATTTGCTAGTACAGGAATATTTACCTGTTGTCCATCGACTACCCCTTTCGGGTTCGCCTTAGGTCCCGACTAACCCTGATCCGATTAGCGTTGATCAGGAAACCTTAGTCTTTCGGTGTGCGGGTTTCTCACCCGCATTATCGTTACTTATGCCTACATTTTCTTTTCCAGCCGCTCCAATATACCTTACGATACATCTTCGATGCAACTGGAATGCTCCCCTACCGCTTTCCGTATAAATACGGAAAACCCATAGCTTCGGTAATATGCTTTATGCCCGATTATCATCCATGCCCGATCGCTCGACTAGTGAGCTGTTACGCACTCGTTAAATGAATGGCTGCTTCCAAGCCAACATCCTAGCTGTCAATGCAATCAGACTTCGTTAGTTCAACTTAGCATATATTTTGGGACCTTAGCTGATGGTCCGGGTTGTTTCCCTCTCGGCTATGGACCTTAGCACCCATAGCCTCACTCCTGGATATATGTCATAGCATTCGGAGTTTGTCAGAATTTGGTAGGCGGTGAAGCCCCCTAGTCCAGTCAGTAGCTCTACCTCTATGACACTCTACTCCAAGGCTGCTCCTAAAAGCATTTCGGGGAGTACGAGCTATCTCTCAGTTTGATTAGCCTTTCACCCCTACCCACAGTTCATCCAAACACTTTTCAACGTGTATTGGTTCGGTCCTCCACCCCGTGTTATCGGGGCTTCAACCTGACCATGGGTAGATCACCAAGTTTCGCGTCTACCCCCCCTAACTAAACGCCCTATTCAGACTTGCTTTCGCTTCGGCTCCATGTGTAAACACATTTAACCTTGCTAGAGAGGAGTAACTTGTAGGCTCATTATGCAAAAGGCACGCAGTCATCCCAATAAATTGGGACTCCTACCGCTTGTAAGCGCACGGTTTCAGGTTCTATTTCACTCTTCTGTTCGAAGTACTTTTCACCTTTCCCTCACGGTACTTGTTCACTATCGGTCTCTCAGGAGTATTTAGCCTTACCAGATGGTGCTGGCAGATTCCCACAGGATTTCTCCGGTCCCGCGGTACTCAGGATACTGCTAAGCTAAAAATTTGTTTCGTTTACAGGACTATCACCTTCTATGGTCTAACTTTCCAGAAATGTTCTACTACAAATTTTTTCGCTATGTCGCAGTCCTACAACCCCGCAATTGCCGTAACAATTACGGTTTAGGCTGTTTCCCGTTCGCTCGCCACTACTTAGGAAATCACTATTGTTTTCTCTTCCTCCGGTTACTTAGATGTTTCAGTTCACCGGGTTTGCCTCCCGACACAAGTGCCGGGATGACTGGTCTTCAACCAGCCGGGTTGTCCCATTCGGAAATCTCCGGATAATAGGTTATTTGCACCTACCCGAAGCTTATCGCAGCTTATCACGTCCTTCATCGCCTCTGAGAGCCAAGGCATCCGCCGTACGCTCTTAATTACTTTCTTATTATATCTTAATGTTGTGATATCATAACTTAATCTCGTTGTATTTTCTTTCAATATGTCAAAGAACTTTTTGATTGATTAATGACTCATGTCAAATTTTAATTAAAAAATTAATTAAAACATCAACCCTGTGTGGAGAATAAGGGAGTCGAACCCTTGACCTCTAGAATGCAAATCTAGCGCTCTAGCCAACTGAGCTAATCCCCCGGTCGATTTTAATATGTAGTCCCGCGCAGATTTGAACTGCGGACCCCTACATTATCAGTGTAGTGCTCTAACCAACTGAGCTACGGGACTGAATTGCTTACATTCTTTGTAAACCCTAATTCCCGATTTTCAACAGGGAAGAAGCAGTACGCTGCTCGACTGGGATAATCATCAAAAAAAAGAAATAAGCTTAAGTAGCAAATATAAATCCCAATAATTATCGGGACATAGTAAATCACTCTAGAAAGGAGGTATTCCAGCCACACCTTCCGGTACGGCTACCTTGTTACGACTTAGCCCCAGTCATTGGTTTTACCCTAGGCAATTCCTTGCGGTTATCGACTTCAGGTACCCCCAACTTCCATGGCTTGACGGGCGGTGTGTACAAGGCCCGGGAACGTATTCACCGCACCATGGCTGATGTGCGATTACTAGCGAATCCAACTTCACGAAGTCGAGTTGCAGACTTCGATCCGAACTGAGATCGGTTTTTGAGATTAGCATCCTGTCACCAGGTAGCAACCCATTGTACCGACCATTGTAGCACGTGTGTAGCCCTGGACATAAGGGCCGTGCTGATTTGACGTCATCCCCACCTTCCTCACTACTTGCGTAGGCAGTTTCATTAGAGTCCCCAGCTTTACCTGATGGCAACTAATGATAGGGGTTGCGCTCGTTATGGGACTTAACCCGACACCTCACGGCACGAGCTGACGACAACCATGCAGCACCTTGTAGTTTGCCCCGAAGGGAAGTCCGATTTCTCGAACGGTCAATCTACATTTAAGCCCAGGTAAGGTTCCTCGCGTATCATCGAATTAAACCACATGCTCCTCCGCTTGTGCGGGCCCCCGTCAATTCCTTTGAGTTTCAATCTTGCGACCGTACTCCCCAGGTGGATTACTTAATACTTTCGTTCAGTCGCTGACTGTATATCGCCAACAACGAGTAATCATCGTTTACGGCGTGGACTACCAGGGTATCTAATCCTGTTTGCTACCCACGCTTTCGTGCCTGAGCGTCAGTTTCAGCTTAGTGAGCTGCCTTCGCGATCGGTGTTCTGTGTCATCTCTATGCATTTCACCGCTACATGACACATTCCGCCCACTACAACTGTACTCAAGAATGACAGTATCAATGGCAGTTCCTCGGTTGAGCCGAGGGCTTTCACCACTGACTAATCATTCCGCCTGCGCACCCTTTAAACCCAATGAATCCGGATAACGCTTGCATCCTCCGTATTACCGCGGCTGCTGGCACGGAGTTAGCCGATGCTTATTCTTACGGTACCGTCAGTCCCCGACACGTCGGGGGGTTTCTTCCCGTATAAAAGCAGTTTACAACCCATAGGGCCGTCATCCTGCACGCGGCATGGCTGGGTCAGACTTGCGTCCATTGCCCAATATTCCTTACTGCTGCCTCCCGTAGGAGTCTGGTCCGTGTCTCAGTACCAGTGTGGGGGAAAATCCTCTCAGAACCCCTAGACATCGCTGTCTTGGTGAGCCGTTACCTCACCAACTAACTAATGTCACGCATGCCCATCTTTAACCGCCAAAGCTTTAATCTATTTGTGATGCCACATTAAGATGTTATGAAGTATTAATCCCAATTTCTTGGGGCTATTCCTCAGTTAAAGGTAGGTTGCATACGCGTTACGCACCCGTGCGCCGGTCGTCGCCTTTCGATTACTCGAAATCGTTACCCCTCGACTTGCATGTATTAGGCCTGCCGCTAGCGTTCATCCTGAGCCAGGATCAAACTCTTCATTGTAATTGTACTAATTTTATGTCTCAAGATTTACTATTCAATTCCTGTTTTTAAAAACATAATATTTCTAAACTCGAAATAGTATATTTGCTACTTTTTAGGCTTATTTCAGTATTTTCAAAGAACTTTTATTCTGTCTATTTTTCACCCTTTTTTTAACTAACTTTTTTCGTTTCAAAAGGGGCTGCAAAATTAATACCTTTTTTTTAATCTGCAAGCTTTTTTTAAAAAAATTTTAAAGTTTTTTTTAAGGCTTTTTTTCAAAACAAATTAAGGAGTTTTTCATCCTTAAAAGGTAATATTTTTTGTCAGTTTTTTCAATGTACTCTCGCTTCAAAAGCGGCTGCAAAGATAGATATTCTTTTTTGCAAGAAACAAGCAATTTATTAATTTATTTTGATTTTTTTTATTTTCCATTTATATATTTGAATTACCGTATTTTAAATATGCGTATTTGTTATATTTATATTGATTTTTTAAAATTTTTTATAATATTTTCAATTTTGATCATCAGTTTTGTTCTTAAAAACGTCACTTTTTTGAATCTTGATTAGAAAAAATCAATTATTTTTTTAATATTCCAACGTATATTGCTGGATAAAAGTCTTTTATAACATTTTTTGAAATAGGGAAATTTCAGGTTTCCCATACGGGCTTGCTTCGCTTCGCAGGTTTCGGGTTTCAAGTTTCAGGTTTTCCTACTTCGCTAAAGCTATGGCTAACAGGCAGGTTTTCCATACGGGCTCATACGGACTTGCTTCGTGTAACTTGCTTCACTTCGTGGGTTTACTTTTACTCCATTACTCCACCACTCCATTATTCCATCACTTCATCTCTCAGTCTTTTCTTTCAGGTTTCACTAAAGATAACTTCCGTAATTCAATTTTTTAAGGACTAAAGATTTGTAAGTACGGCCAATAGGTAATATAATTTTGTCGATTTCAACTTTTGAAGGTGAAAATGAAGTGATACTATCCAATGAAATAATAAATGATTTGTGAACACGAAGGAATTTCTCTTCCGGCAATATTTCTTCAAAAACCCCGATTTGTTGCTTCGTTACAAAAGTTTGTTCTTTTGTGTGAATCTTTACATAATCCTTTAAGCTTTCGATGTAAATTATCTTATTAACAAGAATCTTAATCATCGACTTGCCTTTTTTTATATTAATAAAACCGGAAATTTCCTGATCGGAATTTGCATTTTCTTTTATGCTTATAATTGATTCTTTTTTCCTGTTATAGAATTTATTTATTGATTTCAGAAAACGCTCGAATGATATGGGTTTCAATAAATAGTCAAGTACATCAAGATCGAAGGCATCAATAGCATAATTACGATAAGCTGTTGTAAAGATCACATGAGGCGGGTTTTGAAGAGTTTTTATAAAATCTAATCCTGTTAATTCGGGCATTTGAATATCAAGAAAAACAAGGTCAATTTTCTTATTCTTCAATACAGCAAATGCTTCAATTGCATTACTACATTTTGCAACTAATTCTATATCCTGCATTTTTTCAATATGAGACTCAATCACACGCAATGCAAGTGGCTCATCATCTACTGCTATACATCGAATTTTCATCTTCAGCAATTTTATCAAGTTCAATTGTCAAATCAATTATAAAAACATCTCCCCCATCATTAACTTCAAGTTTATATTTTCCGGGATAAATCAAATCAAGGCGACGTCTGACATTTTTCAAACCAATGCCTTCAGTAAAACTCCCATCCTTTTTAATTGTCTTTGACGATTTACTGTTTTCAATCTTCAAATTTAAAACATTATTGCTTACCGATAAGTTAATCCTTATCCACACATTATATATTGTAGAACTCAGACCGTGTTTAAAACTGTTTTCAAGAAAAGGAAGCAATAATAATGGAGCTATCTCTTTCCCTTTAATAGAACCGGATATCTGAAAATCAACTCTCAGATTATTTCCATATCTGATCTTTTCAAGTTCAAGATAATCATTAAGTAATTTGATTTCCTTTTCAAGAAGAATCTTTGATGAATTGCAATCATAAAGCATATAATCGAGCAGATCGGAGAGTTTTATTACAACTTCTGGAGCAAGATCGGATTTATCTATTGTCAGAGCATACAAATTATTTAATGTGTTAAATAGAAAATGAGGATGTATTTGAGCTTTTAGGAATTTCAATTCCGCTTCAAGTTTTTCTTTTTCGAGTTTTCGATTTATCTGCTGATTTTTAAACCACAATTTTAAAAGCTTTATTGAAGCGAAAATGCCTGCAATTGCATAAATATTAAAAAATGAATATACGTAATTCATCTTTAAAAGGGATATTTCTGAAGTATTATCAGGATAAAAAACAGGATAAGTAATATAAATTAATATAAGGCGCTGAATCAAAATGACAACAAAAGCAGAGATAAGAAACAAAAATACAAATATCAGATATTTTTGTTTGTACAAAAATTTGGGTATCAAAAGATAAACCGTTAAATATGCAGCAATCATATCGACAGGCATAGTAATAAGAAACTGCTTAAGCATTCTTAAAAAGCTATAACTCGGGTAATAGCTGGAAGTGGAAATTGTATAAAATAGCAAGTATGAAACCCAAAAAATCAAGTGCCATATTAACCTATTTCGATAAATGTCAGGTGTTTTAAATTTCAATAACATTCAAATATTTATTCAAAAATAATAATTATACTCTACAAAATATTGTCAAAAATAATCTAAAGATTATATAAAATACTATTTTATCGACAAACAGTTAAGATTCTCCTACGATTTACATCTTCATAAGCCTAAACGACATTTACTTAATTCAAAAATGCTTTTATATGCCCAAACCATTATTTTGTCGATTATTTTTTTTAATAAGAAATATCACAATTACTTTCACGAAAAATTTTAAACCTAATTAATAACTAAAAAGAATAAAAATGAAAACAATAATTCTAATAAATATCATTTTTTTTGCACTATTAGGTGTTGCACAAAGCCAACCTGAATTCACCCAACATGTTGTAACAAATAACTTTACAAAAGGGGCAGATGTTATTGCTGTTGATCTTGACAAAGATGGAGATATGGATATTATCGGTGTGAATTCCCACACAAGTGCTGAAATCTCCTGGTGGAAAAACAATGGTTTTAATGAATTCACTAAAGTGGTTATCAGGGATAATCTTAATAAAGTCAGATCAGTAAGAGCAGAAGATATTAATAATGATCAGCACATCGACTTAGTTGTAGCAGTTTATGGTGAAAACAGGATCATCTATTTGGAAAATAATGGCAACGAAACCTTTTTAGAATATACTGTAGATGCCAATTTTGTGGGTGCTCATACAATTGATATTAAAGATGTAAATAACGACGGCAATTTGGATATTTTATGTTCCGGTTTTGATTATTATTATCATAATGGAGAAATTGCCTGGTGGGAAAATGATGGCCTCTCCCCAATCGGATGGACAAAACATTTAATTTCTGATCGGTTTCAGCAATCCCCTTTTATTTATGGTGAAGATATGGATGGAGATAATGATATGGATGTAATTGCATGTGGCGAATTGAATAATGAGATTTATTGGTGGGAAAACGATGGTGACGAAAACTTCACCGAAAACATGGTTGACAACCTGATAACCGGTATTCATACTGTTATAGCCAGAGATGTTGACCTTGACGGAGATATGGACATTCTTGCGGCTGCATGTATTGGCAGTCAAATTGCCTGGTACGAAAATGATGGATTCCAGGAGTTTATAAAACATCCCTTAGGATATTTTGCAGGAGCTTTATGGCTTGATGCTACCGACCTGGACAATGATGGTGACCGTGACTTGTTTGGCGCCCCACAAGGTGCAAGTCAGCTTGCTTGGTGGGAAAACCCGGGAAACCAGCAGTTTGTCAAACATTATTTCAATAGTACATTTACCCAGGCTTTTTGTGTTGTGCCTGCAATGATGGATAATGATAACGACACTGACCTGGTGGCAATTGGCTGGCAATCTAATACAATTTCATGGTTTGAAAACAGGCTTGAAGACCCTAACCTTCTCAATCAACCTGAAAGTGTGGTTTTTGATTCTGCTTATAACCGTTATCTTGTTTCAAACTGGGAAGATGGAAATATCATCCAGATAGATAGCTCAGGACAACAGGACTACTTTAACACGGAATTAACCTCTACAGCAGGATTACATATTGTTGGTGATACATTGTTTGTATCTTCAAATGAGGGTATAAATTCCGGAATAGTTGGTTTCCTTCTTTCAAGCGGAGAAATTGTCTTTCATGTTAATATTTCTGAAAAGCAATTGCTTAATGATATTACTTCCGACTTAGCCGGAAACCTTTATGTAACAGATTGTGATGCCAATAAAATATATAAAGTCAGAATAAGTGATATGACCTACACAACATTTGTTGATTCCGGTGTGGGTTATCCGAATGGAATAATTTGTGATTTTCCAAATAACAGATTGTTAGTTTTGAATGGGGGTTTACCTAATAGACCTTTGATTTCAGTTAGTTTTGAGGATTCAATTATTTCAACGGTTGTGGAAACAGGTATAAATGCAATTGATGGATTAACCACTGATAATAATGGAAATACCTACTTTTCATCCTGGGCAACCGACAAAGTTTACCGTTATGACGAATCATTTACAAATCCACCTGAAGTAGTGTCAAGCGGGCACAATAACCCTGCTGATATATTTTATAATAAACTGGATGATATTCTGGCTATACCTAATTTCCATTCAAATTCTGTTGATTTTATTCCAATAAACATCACAGGAAATATAGATATCAAAGAAAACGGAATAAGAATTAACAGCCTCTTTCCTAATCCTTTTTCAAATCAGGTAAATCTGGGTTTTTACCTTCCAGAAAAAGCACATACAAAAATATTTGTTTACAATATTCATGGAATTAAGATTGCCGAATTAATAAATGAAGAATTGAACAGAGGGGAGCATTCAATATTATGGAATGGTACAGATAATAATAATGGTACTTTAGATTCAGGAATTTATTTTATTCACATCATTACAAAAGAACATATTAAAACTTTTAAAATAATTAAACATTAACTTCTAAATATTCCAAACTATGAAAACACAAAATTTATATTTAGTAACAAAAACCCTTCTTACTTGTATCATAGGGATTGTTGTAATGAACACCTCTAACTTACAAGCCGGTGATGATAATAAAATTGTTATTGGCGAAAAAGTAATCATTCAATCCAAAGTATTGAATGAAGACAGGGTAATGCTGATTTATCTTCCAGACAGTTATCGTCTAAGCAACAAAAACTATCCCGTTTTATATTTATTGGATGGAGGCTTTCACTTTCATCATACATCGGGTATAGTTCAGTTTCTTTCTTCACAGGGCATAATTCCTGAAATGATAGTGGTTGCAATAACTAATGTTGACAGAAATAGAGATTTTTCACCTACCCATGAAGATAGAACTCCAACATCAGGTGGGGCAGGAAAATTTCTGTCATTTCTAACCGAAGAGCTTATTCCGTTTATTGATCAAAATTACCGGACTCAGGACTTTGATTTTCTTGTAGGGCATTCATTCGGTGGAACATTTGCAACTTATGCTTTATTGGAGAAACCCGGTGTTTTTGAAGCCTTTATTGCAATTAGTCCATACTTGCATTATGATAATCAATATCTAATAAAACAAGCTGAAACAAAAATAATGTCTGATTATAAAAAAAATGTTCAATTTTATATGACACTCGGTGATGAACCCGCTTACGTCCCGTCCTTAACTAAATTAGAATCAATTGTAAAAACAAAATCTCCAAAAAACTTTGATTTTACTTACATTCAAATGAAAGATGAAGACCATGGTTCAGTTCCACACTTAAGCATTTACAACGGGCTTCAGGCAATTTATTCGGATTGGCAAATCCCAAGAGAAACATTTATTGATGGTTTGGCTTCCATTGAAAAACATTATAAAAAAATCTCAAAAAAATATGGTACAAAATTAGAAATATCGGAAAACACAATTAATATATTGGGATACTATTATTTAAATAAAAATGAATTTGATAAAGCCATAAAAGTTTTTAAAGAAAACGTAAAAAGATTTTCTTCCTCGGCCAATGTTTATGATAGTCTTGGAGAAGCGTATGAAAAAAATAATCAAATAGAAAAGGCTGCAAAAAACTATCAAAAAGCAGTTGAAATAGCTAAAAAGGAAAATCATCCTTACATGAAAATTTTCACAGAAAATTTAAACAGGATAAATCATAACAATTAATTCACATAAATGACTTATTTAATAGAAGATTATAATTATGAAAAAAATATATATTTTTACATTTGCACTATTTATTAACATGACGCTTCTCAGTCAGGACGTTACATTTAATACTCATATTGTTGATGATAATTTCAACGGGCCGGCAGGAATATTTATTTGTGATATAAACAACGATGGAAACAAAGACATTATTTCTGCTGCTGTTGATGCCAATACAATTGCATGGTGGAAAAACATACCTGGCGATTCAATTACATGGCAAAAATATATAGTTGACAACAATTTTACAGGGGCTATTTATGTCAGCACAGCTGATGTGGATGGTGATAGCCTTTCAGATATTTTGGGAGCTGCATATCAGGGTCATGAAATTGCATGGTGGCATAATGATGGAGGAAATCCAATCCAGTGGACTAAGCAAACAATTGAAAGTAATTTTTATAAAGCACACGAAATAATGGGTTACGATATTGATAAAGATAATGATATGGATATCCTTGGTGTTTCCGCCGCTTTACATACAATTGCCTGGTTTGAGAATGATGGAAATTACCCTGTACATTGGACAAAACACATTGTTGACAATAACTTTTCAGGTGCCCGATCGGTAGATGCCTGTGACATTGATGGTGACGGCGATATCGACCTTGCCGGTGCAGCTTTAACGAGCAATGAAATTACATGGTGGCGTAATGATGGAAACTCTCCGATTGAATGGACAGAAATTACAATTAATTCGACCTTTATTTATTCTCACAAGGTTCATATTACGGATGTTGATCTCGATGGCGACCCTGATATTCTCGGCACTGCCTACTCATCGGGAGTGAGTTGGTGGAGAAATGATGGAGGCGACTCAATAATTTGGGAAAAACAAACTATCGGCTCTTTAAATACAGCAGTAATCGCCTGGGCTGCTGATATGAACGGTGATAATGACCTGGATATTATTTGTTCAGCTCAAGACCTGAACAGGATTGTTATGTGGAATAATGAAGATTATAATTCATTAAATTGGGGTTATCAGCTTATTGATAATACCCTTTCCGGTTCATGGCCGCTATATTATGGCGATTTAGATAATGATGGAGATACTGACATTGTATGTGGAGGAAGAAATGAAAATGAGATCAGGTGGTATGAAAATGATTTGATTAACACCGAAACAGTAATTGATTATGATGGAAATAATTACAATACAGTAATTATTGGTAGTCAAACATGGCTGAAAGAAAACCTAAAATCATTGCATTATTCGGATGGAACTGAAATTACAGAGGTTTGGGCCTACGATGATAATGAGGAAAATGTTGAAACCTACGGTAGGCTTTACTCCTGGAATGGAGCAATGAACTACAGCACAGTCGAAGGTGCTCAGGGAGCCTGTCCGGATGGATGGCATATTCCCGCAGATGCCGAATTGACGGATTTAGGTACATACCTTGGAGGTGATAACATAGCCGGAGGAAAGCTAAAAGAAACCGGAATTGAGCACTGGCAAACACCAAATTCTGGAGCTTCTAACGAAAGTGGATTTACTGCACTACCGGCAGGCGAATATGATGATACACATTATCAATTACTTGGGCAATACGCAATAATATGGAGCTCAACAGAAACAAGCGAAACATGGTGCAAATACAGGTATTTAGCCTATAATGATGCGGAATTACATTCTTATAATTATTATAAAGATTTCAGATATTCGGTAAGGTGCATTAAAGATGAAGTCGCCGGAATTAGAGATAAGGGAGATTTTGAAAAGATAATTGATATAAGTCCAAATCCCATTGATGAAACCATTTCAATTCAATTTTTTCAACAAACAGATTTTCCTGTACAAATTAATTTTTATAACATTTTGGGAGACAAATTAAAAACAACGATAGTAAAATCAAATAATGAAAAGATTGATGTTTCCATTTTACCGGTAGGTGTATCTTTTATTATGGTGAATATTAATGATGAAATTTTTACTCAAAAATTAATAAAAAAATGAAAAAAACAATCACTTTAAGTGTATTAATATTAGTAGCACTTTTAACAAATGCACAAAACTTATTAAATGAACCACAAAAAATTGTAATTGATGAAGCACGTAATCGTTATCTGGTATCGAATTTTGGTAGTTTAGGAGATATTGTTATGATAGATAGTCTTGGGAATCAAGACTATTTTGTTAAAAATGCCGGTATGAACGACGGCATGCAAATAGTTGAAGATACTGTATATGGCTCAGGGCAGGGATTTAATGGTAATGTTAAAGGTTATGATTTAGAAACAGGTGATTTGGTCATGAATCTGTATATGGCCGGCGTTCAGCACCTGTCAAGCTTTGTGGTAGATTCCTTAGGAATTCTTTACACTTCCGAGCGCTTTGGTACAAGGATATTTAAAATAAATCCTAAAACCCAGGAATATTGGGTTTTTGCAGAGGGAAACGGAATTTATGAACCAAATGGCCTCCTGTATGAACCGGAAAAAAACAGATTATTGGTATGTTTAGATAGCCCAAATCCTCCAATTCTGGCGATAAGCCTAAACGATTCTACCGTCACCACTTTAACTACAACAAATATAAACGGTAGTGACGGGATTGCAAAAGACTTGAACGGCTATTATTATATCACAGGCTATTATTTGCCGGGAATATATAAATTCAATCCTGATTTCAGTGGGGAACCGGAACTCTTTTTTACCGGAAATTATATAGTTTATCCAACCTACCATGAAGAAAATAATTCTCTGTTGATTACATATTATAATCAAAATAATTGGGGGGAAGTTTCTCTCAACATTAATCTACTTAACCATCCTGAAAGCGTTGTTTATGACCAGGCTTATCAACGCTATCTTGTTTCAAACTGGGAAAATGGAGATATTATTGCAATTGATCAAACAGGACAACAACAAATTTTTAATGACACTCTCCAACATGTTGCAGGTTTACATATTAACAACAATGTATTATATGCCTGTTCATATCAGGGCCCCTTGTCGGGTATTGTCGGATTTGATCTTTTAACATCTGATATTGTATTTCATAAGCAAATCCCCGGATTGACTTTACCAAATGGAATTACGTCCGATTCTTCAGGTTATTTATATGTTACAGCCTATTTTTCAAATAAATTATTTAAAATTAATATTAATGACTCAAGTTATATCACTTTGGTAAGTTCGGAACTTGATTCGCCTAACGGAGTTGAATTTGACTTTATAAATGACCGCCTGCTCGTAATGAATGAGGGTATGCCGAATGCTCCTATTAATGCAGTTGATAAAAATACCGGAGCAGTATCAACACTTGTTGAGACTAATATTTCTCTTACTGATGGACTGGCAATAGATAACAAGGGAGACACCTACTTTTCGTCCTGGGCAACAGGCAAAATATATAGATATGATAATGCATTTGAAAATCCCCCCGAAGTATTTTCAACAGGGCATAGCGGGCCGGCGGATATATTTTTTGACAATTACAATAATATCCTCGCTGTCCCAAATTTTAATTCTAATTCTGTGGATATTATTCAGCTTGCTTCAATTATTCAAGTTCCCAGCGACCAACCTACAATTCAGGCCGGGATTAATGTAGCAGAAACCGGAGATACTGTTTTGGTAGCTCCCGGAACCTATTACGAAAACATTAATTTCAAAGGAAAAAATATTGTTTTGGCAAGCCATTTTATTTTAGATGATGATTTGGAATTTATCAACTCAACCATTATTGACGGTAGCCAGGCGCAATATGCCGATACTGCCAGTTGTGTGAGGATAGTTTCCGGCGAAAATTCTACCGCCGTGTTGCAAGGTTTTACCATCAAGCAAGGAACAGGTACTCATTGGGTTGATCCTCAATTTCCTGCCTGGACATGGCATAGTGGCGGAGGTGTTTTTGTTTTTCAAAGTTCGCCTACCATAAAAAACAATTATATTATTGACAATCATGTTGATGATGACACAGGTGTGAGTGGTGCTTCAGGCGGCGGAATCTTAATGTATGGAGGAAACCCGATAATTATCAATAATGTCATAAAAAATAATACAGCTTTGTATGGTGCTGGTGTAGTAATTGATTATTCGGGATGTGTATTTAAAAACAATATTGTTGCACAAAATAGCGGAGGACAAAACTACGGTGGAGGCGGATTCTGGACAATCGGTAACGTAGCACAACCAATTATAATTGAAAATAATACTATTGTTAATAACGAATCGGAATTAAAAGGCGGGGCAATGTATTTATGGTCAACACAGCTTACGGCCCGAAATAATATTATTTGGGAAAACACTCAATCATCAGGCGGCCAGATATTTCTTTATGACGGAGCAAATGCAGAAATAAGTTATACTGATATTGAAGGTGGTTATTCAGGTGAGGGGAATATTGATCTACCACCCCAACTTGCAGACACTAACTATATTTTAGATTTATCATCTCCATGTATTGACACAGGAAATCCTGATGTTCAATTTAATGACCCTGAAGATCCTGAAAATACGGGGCAGGCACTTTGGCCATCACAAGGGCAACTTAGAAATGATATGGGTGCTTATGGTGGTCCTTACACTTGTTTTCTACAAGATATTACCACAGGAATAAATAATATGCTATCGCCTTTTCAGGAAATAAATATTGAAGTCTTTCCAAATCCGTTTTCCGGGTTTACTCGTATTTCGGTGAAAGGAAATTTACCCAGCTCAGAGCAGATGATTGAAATATCAGATATTAAAGGACAAATTGTTAAACAGATTCTTATATCAAATCAAAGCACTGAGTATATCTGGAATGGGAAAAATAATAAAGGGGTTGAAATACAAGCTGGCATTTATTTTTGTAATTTAGTCTCAATTAATTCAAAAGAGACAGTGAAAGTCATAAAATTTAATTAATAAATACAAAAAATGAAAAAATCGGAAGAACAAATAATAAAATATAAGGAAGAGTTTAAAAGACGCCGCTCAAGGCGTATTACTATTTTTATAAGTACTATGATTTTCCTGATTGTTGTGGGTTTGTTTGTTTTGCCCATAATGGATGGGCTTGGCGTGTCAAGAATGGTATGGGCACCTTTTGTTTACATTATTATGTTTGGAGTTATAATAAGCATTGCTTTTGTATGGAAGTGTCCGGTTTGCAATGCTTATCTCGGTGGTGATGTGTTTAGTACCAGATATTGTTCAAAATGTGGATTCAAGTTCGACAATAAAAGCTAAATAAAATAATAAGAATGCAATTTTGATTCATTGTATAATGTCGGGAATTATAAACAGAAAAGAACAACTAAAGATTTAACAACAGAACTTAAATTTATACATTTGTCATAAGAAAGAACAATGAAATGAAAAAATCAACAAATATTCAATCAAGAGGTTTTTGGTTAATCTACATAATGATATTACTTCTTTTTGCTACAATCAGTAGTTGTAAAGTGAGAAGAGGTAATTCATTTATTGAGGAAGAAGTAAAATTCACCAATCCGACTGATGGTGCAATTCTAGCCGGAACTTTTACAAAACCTGATAATAACGGCCACTTCCCATCTGTTATTCTAATTTCCGGAAGTGGGCTGCAAGACCGGGACGAAACCATAAACGGCCATAAACCATTCAAAGTTTTAGCCGAATATTTAAATAAACATGGGATCGCTGTATTGAGATTTGATGACAGGGGTGCTGGAAAATCAACCGGAGATGTTTGGAATGCAACAATTGGTGTTTTTGCAAGTGATGCCCTTGCCGGGATTAAATACTTAAAAACCCGTAGAGATGTAAACCCAAACAGGATTGGAATAATTGGGCATAGCCTTGGGGCGATGCAGGGAGCAATGCTTGCCAGTGAAAGTTCAGATGTCGCATTTCTAATAATGCTTGGCGGTCCGGGTGTTCCATGGGCACAGAATAATATCGAAGCAGAGGCTGAAAACCTACGACTTCAGGGAAAAAGTGAAGAAATCATTAAAGCTGGAACCCGACTGCTCCAAAATATGTTGGCTGTTATGCAAGCTAGTGAAAATTATGGTTCAATCGAATCAAAATTAAATGAGGTGGTTGTCGAATGGAAAAGATCGCTTACAGGAAAAGTAAAGGCAGAAATTGAAGAATTCTCTAAAACCCATCCCGATTTCTGGAAAAATATGACCAGCGAATATGCTTTGCCTATTTATTTGTCTGTAGCAGTTTTTGATCCGGCTGACTATTTAGGTAATGTTCATTGCCCGGTACTTTCGTTAATTGGCGATAAGGATGTTCAGATACTGTCATCATTAAATAACCCCGCTATTGAAAAAGCACTAATTCAGGCTGATAATGAAAATTATTCAGTGTTGGAATTAAAGGATATTAATCACGTTTTCCAAAAATGCGAAACCGGTCTTATCAGTGAATATGCAGAGATTGATGAGTCATTTAACGAAGAAGTGCTGGAAATAATCACATTCTGGATCATTAATCAAACAAATGTAAAACCATCAGATAAATACCGGCAACAAACTCCATTCACCAATCCTGGTAAATTTGCTTATTTGTACGACGATCTGCCCAAATCAATCAAAAAGAATTGTGATATTATCAAAAGGCAATTAATCCACCCTATGGAAGCTGCAGATATGCCAAAAGTTTTCCCTAAAGTTAAGTTACCCGAAGATGGTGATTTCCCAATTGTTTCCGATATGTTGAGAGAACTGGTTCAACGAAACAATGAAGGATTAATAATGGACCGCTTGCCTGAAAACCGACTTTTAGTTGCCTGTTATCATCATGGTTTGTTACTTGCATCTATTCTTAGGTCTCAGGGAAAATCTGTTAGGTTACGTGCAGGATTTGCCAGGTACTATGAAGATCAAATGAATGTAAGATTTTCACATGTAGTTTGCGAGGTATGGAATGCAGATAAAGAGAGGTGGGAAATTATTGACCCCGATAGAAACTTCCAAAATGTATCTTATGATAAATTTGAATTTCCCGCAGAAGTATGGCATAATTATATAAATGACAATTTACCTAATGTTACATATTATGGTTCTATCGGGCAGGGCGATAATGTATATATTCATTCTTTATTATTAGATATGGCTTTTATTCTTGGTAATGAAAGAAATTATTGGCACACACCCGGTTTTATCTTTAAAAAGGATTTTGATACTAATAATCTTAAAAAAGAGCAAATTCAAGTATTAAATCAAATTGCTAATCTGATGAACGATCCTGCAAATAATTTTAAACAATTGGAAAAATTGTATAATGAAAATCCATTTATACAAACCCATGAAAGAACGATAGACAGTTACTACGAGAGAAATTATAATTAGTGGATCTAAGAAAACGTCAATAACTTCGTTACGCTCGAATTTAAAACCAGTCATTTATAAAAGTAAACTCCTGATTTTAAATACTTCGCAAGCCTCGTTCTTAACGTCTTCTTAGAAGCCACTCCAGTAATACTGAGTTTTCTTATAGGCACTAATTAGAAATAAATTAATGTAAAATACTATGAAATATTAATCGAAATTGTTTTTAATAAAAAAAGGAGAGTAAAAAAATGAAAAAAAAATGGATAATACTCATAATCGTAATTAGTTTCAATTTATTACATGCTTCGGATATTACTTATATTAATTTGAAAAATGCCGATGAAAAAAATAGAGTCGATACACTTGCTACGATAAACAGTTTTTCTCATCTTGGAGATTTTCATACAATTAATTATTCAGGGGATTATGAAGATATTTTGGATTACCTTGATAATCTGTATGTGGGAGGAAAAAGCCAAATAATTGACAATTTTGGTTGCAGCATATATTCTGGAATCGGTGATCCTGAAAATATTTTTTTTGGAAGAAATTTCGATAATCCTCAGCAAGATGTTCTGGTGGGAAAGTACAGTGCCCCCGGCTGCTATGAATCTATTGCCCTTAATAGACTGGCAGATCTTGGACTTCCGCCTGGAACCAATTTTAATAATCTCACACAATCACAAAGTTTATTGTTACTGCGTGCTCCATATTTTGCAGCTGATGGATTAAATTCAATGGGAGTTGTATGCGGATTAGCTTATGTTGAGGAGGTAGATGTTGAAATTGATACCACAAAACAGAATATCTTTATTACGAGATGGGTTAGAGAAATCTTAGATCACGCAGCAAACGTAGATGAAGCAATCGAAATCACAAACAGTTACAATATTATCGATAACATGTTTGGGAATAATACACTTTGTCATCATTTATTGGTATCAGACGGTTCAGGAGTTACTGCAATTCTGGAATATCATGACGGCCAATTTAAGGTAATTGATCCTGAAGTTAACTGGCAGGTTCTTACGAATACACCAATCTGGAAAGTCCCGTTACAACAGCTTTTTTCACAATGTTACAGATATGAACTGCTCTATGTTGCTCTGGAAGATCAAAATGGCGAAATAACAGATTGGAGAAATGGATTAGATATTTTGGAATTGCCTACCTGGGGAAATATATCCAATGGAACGCAGTGGTCTAACCTTTTTGATTTGAATGAAAACGTGATGTATCTGTCTCTTTATCGTGACTTCGATAATATTGTGCAGGTTAATGTGGAAAATTTTGAGTTTATAAATTATGGTGATTTTACAATTTTGGAACAATTGGAAGTTGATGAAAATGGAAACAATATAAATGAACCGGGAGAATCAGTTGATATAATTCTATCCTTAACTGTGGATTTTATTTCAACAGGTGTAAATGGAACAATTTCCAGTTCAAATCCTGATATTGTCATTGTTTCACCTACAGGAAATTTTGGTGATTTCAATCCAGATGAGATTATTTCTAATATTAATGATCCATTTGAGATTGGGATTTCTGAGGATGCTGTTTCGCAAGATGTGGTTTTAAATTTATCTTTAACTACCGATTATGATTATGTTTTTGAAACAGAGATCATGATCACAATAACCGATATAACCTCTATTGATGACAATATTGATAACGCTACAACTCAAATGTATATGTTGCAAAATTATCCCAATCCGTTTAATCAAAGTACAACTATTTCTTTTCAAATTAATAAGGAACAAAACGGACAAATCGAATTGGAAATTTATAATTTGAAGGGGGAAAAAGTGAAAGATATTCCCTCAGATTTTTTTCATTCTAAACATGTTGAAGGAAACACTTATTCAATCTTATGGGACGGAACAGATGATGCCGCAAAACCTGTTTCTTCAGGAATATATTTCTATAGCCTTAATATTGATCACAAATCAGTTGCTACAGAGCGAATGATTTTAATAAAATAAAATCATGAAAATCCTAAAAAAAACAATCCTTATTATTTCAATCATCGTTATTGGATTAAATCACCTGTCTGCAAATCCGAAAAACAATCAAGATACATGCAAAATTTTATTAATAGGAAGCAGTTATTTCAACTATAATAATCTTTCGAATCTAATTAAAAATCTTGCCGACAGTTCCAATAAAGAAATTTTTATTGAAATGCATGGACAAAATGGGCTATATCTTTCCGACCATGCAAGCAGCCCCAGCACTGAAGCCAAAATAAATGAAAGGGATTGGGATTATGTTATCTTGCAAGGAGTTGGTATTCTGGTAGCTTATCCCGAATATTTTACCGGCCACCCTGTTTACCCTGCATTAATAACACTTCGCGATAAGATATATGCCAATTGTGAATCTACGAGAATGGTGTTTCAGATGCCCTGGGCTTTTGAAGATGGAATGACATGGTATCCAAACTGGACAGATACCTTTGAAGATATGCAAATCCATATTTATAATAATACATTGCTATACTCAGAAGAAATTGGATTTGAAATAGCTCCTGTTGGTTGGGCCTGGTACGCAGTTCTCGAAGAATATAATTATCCACTCCATTATTTACATTTGAGTGATTGGAACCATCCCTCACTTAAAGGTTCGTATTTAATGGCTTGTGCTATTTATTCCACAATTTTTCAGGAAAGCACTGTTGGCATTCCTTATCATGCCGGCATACCGGAAGAAGAAGCAGGTTATTTTCAGATTGTTGCCTCCGAAATGGTTCTAAATAATTTTGAACTTTGGAATATTACTCCTATTACTTCAGTGATCGAAAACCCCCAAACTCAAAACAAAATTCAATTAAATCAAAACTATCCGAATCCGGTTAAGCATACTACTACAATCAGTTATTCTGTTCAAAAAGAAAGTCATGTGAGGATAACAATTATTGATGCTTTTGGGAATTGGAAAAAAACATTAGTTGATAAAGAACAAAGACCAGGAAATTATAAAGTTGAGTTCGATACTGCCTGGCTGACAAGCGGTATTTATTTTTACCATATAACTGCCGGAAATTTTAGTGAAACAAAAACTATGATTAAAATTGAAAAATAAAAGTTGATAATAAATTTGTTACAATTAAAAAGATATTGATTAAACGGGCTTTATGGACGGACACTAAATAAGGCTAAAACTCTAAAGACCATGAAAATGAAAATCTTATTATTCATTATTATTAATTCAATTTTCTTTTCCTGTTCGTATCAGGAGAATAAGCAAATAAATTTGGAAATAGTAAAGTCCAAAATGAGAAACGCCAGTAATTATTATTCTAATGGAGAATATGAGAATGCAATACAAGAATTAAATGAGTTAATTGAGAAGGATGAAATTTTAAAAGAGTTTAAGAGAGAAAGAACAAATATTTTTTATGATCAAGCTTGTAATTATGCACTTATTGGAAATAAAAACAGTGCTTTAGATTGTCTTGAAAAAGCTGTTCAGTTTGGTTTTGCAAATTTCCGACATATTGAAAAAGATAATGATTTAACAATTATACGAAATGATGAACAATTTATTAATCTGGTGTCAAAGCTGAAGAAAGAACAAAATTTATGGGAGAATAAGTCTTTAAACACTCCTTACGCTGTCAATATCAGTAATGCAGAAAAAATTGCCGGCTTATCTAAATTATGGTCAGAAATTAAATACAACTTTGTTAATTTCGATATAATAAATGATATTAACCTGGATAGTTTGTATATGAATTTTTTACCAAAAGTAATTTCTACACAAAGCACAATTGAATATTATTGGTGTTTGAAAGAATTCTGTACTCATTTTAAGGATGGGCATACTGATGTGATTTTCCCTAAAGAAATCCAAAATCAAATACAAGGGCGCATTCCAATCCAATCTAGATTGGTTGAAGGTAAGGTTATTGTAACAGAAGTTTACGATGAAGAACTGCTCAATAAAGGTATCGCTCCAGGTGATGAAATAACCCATGTAAATAATTTTTCGGCACAGAAATATGCAGATTTATTTGTCCGGCCCTACTGGACAAATAATAGTACGCATAGTTTAGATCGAACAATTTTTGAGTATGCATTTTTTCGAGGTCCGGTTGGGGAAACAATAGATATTACAATTAAAAATCAGGAAGAAAAATCATTTACCCATAATATTATTCGACAAAGATGGATTTACGGAAGAAAATGGGTTCCTGTCAACTACAGACAATTAGACAATAACATTGGGTATGTTTCAATTAATTCTTTTGGGTATGATGAAGTACTGACTAATTTTGATTCAGTGTTTAATTATATTGAAAAAAATGAAGCTCTTATTATTGATTTAAGAGATAATGGTGGAGGTGATGGACGAATTGGTTGGGCAATATTAGCACATTTCACAGATAAACCATTTAAAATTTTTAAGTGGAAAACAAGGATGTATCGTCCTGTTTGGAGAGCATGGGGGCGAAAAGAAGAAGTTTACGAAGAACAACCGGCATTAGAAGCTGCCGATAAAACAACATACTATTCAAAACCCGTTGTTCTTTTAACACGGCCAAGAACCGGATCAATGGCTGAGAATTTCTGTATGGGTTTTCGTATCATGAATCGTGGTAAAATAATTGGTGGCCCAACAGCTGGGTCAAGTGGCACACCCTTAGTGTTCTCATTGCCTGGTGGAGGATCAGCAAAAGTAGTAACTACAAGAGGTATGTATCCTGATGGTGAAGAGTTTATTGGAATAGGTATTAAGCCCGATATTTTAGTTACTCCAACTATAGATGATTTTCGTACTGGATATGATAGAATTCTTGAAACAGCAATTGATAATCTAAATATTGAAAGTGAATTGCTATAAAATCCCACACAATGCATAGCCAAATTACTGTTTGGAGTTGGAAATTTCAAAAAACACAATATTATGAAACAAATATTTTTTATCACAAGCATTATTGCCTTGATAAGCAACTCAAGCATTTCGCAGATTCCTTTTCAGGAATATCTGCTCGGTGAAGCAGCCCAAAGAGTTACAGGTATAGTCTCAGCTGATTTTGACCTTGATGGTGATCTTGATATAATCACATGCCTGCGGACAGAGAATAAAATCGTAAGCTATTCAAATACTGATGGAGAGTTTCCTTCCTTTGCAACTAATATAATTGCCGAAAATATCCAGGGGCCTTTTTATATTTGTACATGTGATTTAAACCAGGATAATTACCAGGATATTGTTGTCAGTCTAATAGGGTCAAATAAAATAATAGCATTACTCAATCCGGGCAGCTTAAACCAAATCTGGCCAATATATATTGTTGCTGAGAATTTTAATGAACCACATGGTGTTGCAATAGCCGACATAAATGGTGATGAACTTAATGACATTATTGGAACTGCTGCGTCTGATAATACAATTGCTTTCTGGCAAAACAACGGAGGATTTCCCGATACATGGATAAAAACCGTAATTACTGATAATTTTCTTTACACACAAGGCATTGATGCTTCTGATATTGATAATGATGGTGATTATGATTTAGTTGCTTCGGCCCTTCAGGCAAATACAATTGCTTTGTGGATCAATGATGGCAGCGCTAATCCAAATTGGGAAGAAGTAATTGTGAGCAGTTCTTTTTATATGGCACATGATGCTAATTTTGGAGATGCTAATGGTGATGGGTTTGTTGACATTTTTGGTGCTGCTTACAGTAGTAACCAAATTGCTTACTGGCAAAATAGTGGAGATAATCCTTTATCCTTTAGCAAAATTATTATTGATAATTCTTTCTCAGGAGCATTGACCGTTCGTACTCAAGATATAGATAATGATGGAGACTTAGATGCAGCCGGCTGCGCCTGGGGAAATGGTACTGTGGCTTGGTTTGAAAACCGGATGAATGCTACCGGAGGATGGGAAAAACATATAATTACCGAAAATTTATATGGAGCCTGGCCTCTCTGTGTTGTTGATTTAGATGGGGATAATGATAATGACATCCTCGCCGGTGCCGACAAATTGAATAACCCTGGAACAAATGGAACGTTTACATTATGGGAGAATCAAATTAATACAACTGGAATTGAAGTAAATGAAACAGAAACAGAAATAAAGATTTTTCCTAATCCCTGCTTAAATATTTTGAATATCATTGAGGGAAAAGAGAGAGAACGAAAATATATCTCAATATTTAATCAAAACGGGCAATTAATAGAATGTTATTTGTCTGCCGAAAAATGTTCACAAATAAGAATAGGGTCTCTAAGTAAAGGGATATACTTTATTAAAATTGAAAATAAAAACGGTAGGACATCTTACACTAAATTTATAAAGTTGATATGAATAAATTAATTGTAAAAATCAAAATTATACAATCCATGAAAACAAAATTCTTTCTTACAGTTACAGTGCTTCTTCTGATTATAAACGCTTTAGGTCAGAAGTCAACCCTCGAACTGACCTTCACCGCCATTGATAGTGCAGCTTACATCCGGCTCGACAGCATCAAAGTGATGAACCGTACACAGGGAGGCGTTACAATATTGTGTTGGCCCGATACAACGCTTGTGTTGGATTATCAGGTAGGTATATCTGAAATTAATCAAAATAACAGAACCTTTCGGGTCTTCCAAAACTATCCAAATCCCGTGATCGAACACACAAGCATATCATTGCAAATACCTGAAAAGGACAAAGTAAATATTATTGTTACGGATATTTTTGGGCGGATAATTCTAAAATACAACAGGATACTAAATAAAGGGAAACATTCCTTCAGGTTTTTTCCCGCAAATAGAAAGCTTTACTTCTTTACCGCACAATACAAGGGAAAAAGTAGCAGTATAAAAATCCTGCAGGCAAGCACTCATCCAAACGGAGAATGCTCACTTGAATATACAGGCAGTGAGGATGTATCTTCATACCTAAAGGGAACTGAGGATATTCAGAGCTTCCTTTTCAATCTCGGTGATGAGCTGCTATACATTGGTAACACTGATACGCTTCAATCCGGCATACTCAACAGTCCCGGGGAAAGTCAAGCCTTTACGTTCCAATTCGCAACTAACATCCCCTGCCCTGGAACACCCACGGTCACCTACGAGGGACAGGTTTATAACACCATTCAGATTTTCAGCCAGTGCTGGCTGAAGGAGAACCTGAACGTGGGGACAATGATACCGGGATATCAGGGCATGGAAGATAACGATACAATTGAAAAATACTGCTATGGTAACAGCCCTGCCAATTGTGATAATTACGGCGGCCTTTATATATGGGATGAAATGATGCAGTATAATACGCAACAGGGGATTCAGGGCATTTGTCCACCTAACTGGCACATACCAACGGATGAGGAATGGAAAATACTGGAAGGGGCAGTGGATAGCCTGTATGGAATTGGAAATCAAATTTGGAATCTATATGGACTTCGGGGTTATGATGCCGGAAAGAACCTGAAAACAATAAGTGGATGGAACAGTAATGGCAATGGCACCGACCTGTTTGGTTTTTCAGGCATGTCGGGTGGGTATCTCTACAGCAATGGTTACTTTTACTACAAAGGCCAACACGGGCTGTGGTGGACATCAACCGAAGGCAATATCAGCAGCGCCTGGAACCGCTACCTCAGTTATAACAATCCGGAAGTTGACAGGGACTATGGTAACAACAAAGTATTCAGTTTCAGTGTGCGTTGCATTCGCAATAATTGACATATGAAACAAATATTATTTAATCTGAAACTTTTCAAATAGCTGTTTTTTGCCATAAAATAAGGATTCCATCTTTTGAAAAGATGGAATCCTTTACTTCAATAAGTTTCAATATCATTATACACTTTGTTCTTTACAAAGCTTGTCCATCTGGATGGATTCGATTTCAACGGATTTAATACATTCTACTTTTGGAATCTTATTTCGCTTTGAATCATCGTTGTACGATTTTAAATTTTCTTCAATATAAATTTATAACCTAATGGAATCAGTAATGATTTAATGCCAAAAATCAAGTAATTATTAAATATCGCCAATTTTAATGTTTGGAATTATATAATATATTGTCGGAATAAAATTTGACAACTACAAACGGCAATAAAGAACCGGCAATTAAAAACTACAAGAAATTATTGGAGAGAAACCCGGAGAATACGAATTAGGAGAAATTTCTGAAGGAGTTGCTGGAAAAAGAGTAATCTACAAATTACGAAACCATCACAACCGACTTAAATAATGTGATCAATAATTAGAGATAAGGATATTCAGGTTTTATCATCATTGAACAATCCTGCCATACAAAAGGCATTTAACCGAAGTGGAAATAAAAATGCAACTATAATCGAAATGAAAAACATCAACCATTTGATGCAAGAGTGTAAAACCGGCCTATCCAACGAATACTCAGAAATTGAAGAATCATTTAATGAAGAAGTGGCGGAAATAATTCCTGTCTTCCGGCAGACAAATCTAATTATTGCTTGCCAGAAAATGTCAAGTTCGAGGCTTTCTGACAAAGCACTCCAAAATATTTAGTTCTCGTGCAGGTATTAATTAATAGATTTAATCGTTTCATTTGGCTACTCCGGTACAGAGCAGAATTTGCTGAAACGATATGATATTCCAAATGTTACACTCAGGCCAGATGCAACCTGATTTCCATTAACATATTGATACATTGGTATCTCGGTTAAGCCATAAATAGTAAACTGTTTAAATGAATAACTTACCTGTGGAATAAAGAACAGTTTTTTTGATCCTGTAGATTCCGTATCAACATTATAATATATTAATTGGTCAATATTTTTTGCAGACTTCATTTGACCAATCCATTCACCCTTTATTTGAGTTGTAATACCAAGTTTCCTGAAAAAAGTTTTACTTGCAAACAATCCAACACTTGTATAATCACCAAATTTTTGACCTAAAGAATTATATCCTTTTTTTATATATAAAGCATTAAAAAAAAAGTTAATTTTCTTTAATGGATATGCCCTCAATCCAAACAGATAAAGAATAATATCTTGTGAGCCATTTGATGGCTGGACTGTAGGAGGTGAAATTGCATAAAATTCCTTACCGGTAGGATTAACATAAACAACTGATGAATCCGAGTTTGAACCTAATGGTATCTTATACCCAAGTCCGATTGTAAATTCTGTCTTTTTAGAGGCTGATGATTTATAATATACATCATATCTTGGAAAAATCAATAAATCACCAAAGCCGGATGAATAAATATCCTCACTTTTACGCTCTTTCAATTCAACAAGTCTTTTATCAAAAAAATATCCAAATGAAATTTCCATTGTTAATTTTTTGGTTATTCCATAGCCCACTCTGAAATACTGGTACTTACTGCTTAATTCATCGAACAATGGTACAGTATCCCTATCTTCTACTAAAAACTTATTACTACTTGAATATCTGTAATTTGCTGCAAATTCTATTTGCTTCTCCCTTAAAACCCCCTGTGAAAATCCACCGGCAATTGGACTACCGCTTCCACCTGAACAGCAACCTTGAGAATAACCATCAGCAAACGCAAACAATCCTAAAACTACGAACAATATATATCGCATAATAATTAATATTTAAATAACCCTTTCCGGTTATGAATTAAAAAAAAATTTGTTTAATGTACTACAGAAAATTTTGTAAGCTGTGATCCGCTTTTTGATTGAATTCTCAAAAAATAGAAACCATCACTCAATAACCCTGTATCGAATTGGATCTTAACTGGTCCAGCATATTGAAATGAATTTGAGATGTTTAGCACTGTTTCTCCAGTCATGTTGACAACATCAACTGTTATTATTGATGATTCCATCATTTTGTATGAAACAGTGGTTGTATTTTTAACAGGATTTGGAAACAAGTTTAATGCAGAAATATTGTCATCAATTTCATCATCAAAAATACCAGATGAATTACATTCCTCCAGAGCTTCATTAATAGCATCTTCTATACCAGCAGCAGTGTAATTCTCATTATAAAAAACTTTATGGCTGGAGCAACCAACCACAGCTATTTTTGGCATTCCGTCTGTCCCATAATCACTCATATTTATGTCGGAATGTGAAAAATAAGCATCAGCTTCACCCATACTATTATTTTCTGCCCATGAAGTTAAAGATGAACAACTGGTATTGGCATAATCATCAGGCATATAATATAAAACCTGGCCGGGGTGAGTACTTTCAAAACTCTTAGCCACTGTATAGGCTTCCAATGCAGGCCCTATACAAGCAAAACAAGGCATTACCCATGCAATTACAATTACTTTTCCTTTATCCAATTCGGTGAAGAGGTTATGGAAATTACCATTACAATCATCAACTGAAAAATCAGTGGCATAATCTTGTGGAAATGTTACTACAGCATACAAAATGCTTAAACTTAAAAGTATTGATTTTTTCATAATTTTAGAATTAGAGATAAAATTTATTTAATAAGATATAGTTTATTTATTACTTTTTGCGGCCGGTCGTTCATATTTGCAACAACTATGCAGGCCATTATAGGTTTCATCTTTAGCCCGATATTCTTCGGTATCATAACCTAACTTGGCGATTGCCTTTTTAATAGCTACTAAAGTCGTTTTTGAACGATCGAATTTTACTGTGATTTTTTTCGTGTCAACATTCCATTTGGCACTTTTCACTCCTTCAACAGATTTGGCAGCCTTATCTATTTTCTTTTTACACATTCCACAGTTGCCGTAAACTTTAAATTTTTCTTTCACTTCCGAAGAAACATCTTGCGCAATCGCTGCAAAACTGAAAACCGTGAAAATAAATACTGAGATAAATCCTAATAGTTTAGTCATAATTTTATTATATTTAAGTTAATTTAAAAAGTCAGGTTTCAAGTGGTATCTTAAAAAACCTGAGCTAAAAATATTTGCATGGATAGTATATTTTGTTAATTTATTAATATTTCGTTTAAAGACTTCGGGAGTAAATATTCTTTTGTAAACTCACTTTTTACTCCATTTTGTATTGATTGACACTGTAATATTCTTAATGGTTGCATAAATCTTTTTTTTGTAATCGTTTTTTACTTCTTTTCCGTCAACTTAATAGTCATTCTTTTTCCAAAAATCAATCCATCAACATGCCCTGCAATTTTACCATCAACCGTTTTTACATGTATAAGCATATTAGTTGTATGATGTGTAAAGATAGCACTTTAAAACCCGGTTCACTGATAGGTGTGATGGAACAGGAAATAAGTGTTACAAATAACAGAAATAATATAATTCTCATATCTCTAAATATTTTGATTTATAACTTGAAAAAATTTGATTAGTGCATTTCAACCGATAAATACACGAAGGATAACTGGATAATGTTCTTTTGTTTTAATACAAAAGGCACTCAACAGAGGTGCAAAACATCATCTTGAAATCTAAATCAAATCAGAGAAGTCTGTAATATAGGAAGTGTAAGCGCAAGTAAAGGAGGTGGATTGCTTCTGTAATGGGTGTAATAAGGAAGATGTGAATATTTTATACCTTGTTTTTCACATCCTGACTCACAAAAAACATCCAATGAAATAATTTTTGGTAGTTCATGAGTCATTATGAAATATGTAAAGTCAGCCTTAAAATGAAATGTTTCCTTTTTCCGATTTTCCTTTTTCGGATTTTGACTGCAAAGATTTTCTTTTTCCTTCTTGCAGCAATGCTTAACATCCTGTATGCATACTGGCATTTCAGAGCCAAAAACATATTGTTGATCCGTTGAACAACTGATTTTAGAAAAACTTAATCCGATAGATGCCAATAGCACAAATGCTATCAATAGTCCCAACGTAATATTTCTAAAAAACAATTTCATAATGCGTGGAAAAAAATAATATTTTATTCAGGATAAACCAAAGTACCATCACCATTCATTTTTACGAGGTATCCCTGAGTAGGTGCACAGTTTCCGATACCGTTAACCCAGTTCGGCCCGATTTTTCGTAACATCGAACCTTCAGAATCCCTAATATATACCAGGTTATCTCCAATGATTGATGAAAATGCTTCCATAGCATCCATTTCAAATTCCGGTAAGTAGCTTACAAATTGAAAACCTGCCTCAACATCAATAGGTGTGTCAACTGGTATTATAGATCCTTCAACGTTAAACTGTCCGCTTTCATTGGTTTTTACCAAATAACCTTCAATTCCAATCCAATCACCTATTCCATTAACCCAGTTTGGCCCGATTTTTCTTAACGTAGCTCCTTCTGAATTTCTTACAAAAACAAGATTTTCGTTTAAAATATCACTTAATAATATCAGCATATCTGGCTCATCAGGTAAAAGGTTGGATGAAACAAACTGAAATCCTGCCTCTAAAAATATTTCCTGAGATGTATTACATTCCTCTATGGCTTCATTAATAGCATCTTCTATACCTGCAGCAGTGTAATTCATATTATAAAATACTTTATGGCTGGAGCAACCAACCACAACTATTTTTGGCATTCCGGGTGTCCCATAATCATTCATATTTATGTCGGAATGTGAAAAATAAGCATCAGCTTCACCCATACTATTATTTTCTGCCCATGAAGTTAAAGATGAACAACTGGTATTGGCATAATCATCAGGCATATAATATAAAACCTGACCGGGGTGAGTACTTTCAAAACTCTTAGCCACTGTATAAGCTTCCAATGCAGGCCCAATACAACCGAAACAAGGCATTACCCATGCAATTACAATTACTTTTCCTTCATCCAATTCGGTAAAGAGGTTATGGAAATTACCACTACAATCATCAACTGAAAAATCAGTTGCATAATCTTGTGAAAATGTTATTATAGCATACAAAATGCTTAAACTTAAAAGTATTGATCTTTTCATAATTTTAGAATTAGAGTTAAAATTTATTTAAATAAGATATAGTTTATTCATTAATATTTTGTTTAAAGACTTCGGGAGCAATTTTTTTTTGTTAATTTACTTTTTACTCCATTTTGTATTAATTTGACACTATTATACTCTTGTTGGTTGCATAAGTCATTTTTTTTGTATTTGTTTTTTACTTCTTTTCCGGCAACTTCATAGTCATTCCTTTTCCTAAAATCAGTCCATCAACATGCCCTGCTACTTTACCGTCAACCGTTTTTACATGTATATGCATATTAGTTGTATGATGATTAAAGATAGCACTTTAAAACCCGGTTCACTGATAGGTGTGATGGAACAGGAAATAAGGGTTCCTAATACCAGAAATAATATAATTCTCATATATTAATATGTTTTGATTTATAACTTGAAAAATTTGATTAGTGCATTTCGATTGATAAATGCACAAAGGCGAACTGGATAATGTTCTTTTGTTTTAATACAAAAGGCACTCAACAGAGGTGCAAAACATCATCTTGAAATCTAAATCAAATCAGAAAAGTCTGTAATATAGGAAGTGTAAGCGCAAGTAAAGGAGGTGGATTGCTTCTGTAATGGATGTAATAAGGAAGATGTGAATATTTTATACCTTGTTTTTCACATCCTGACTCACAAAAAACATCCAATGAAATAATTTTTGGTAGTTCATGAGTCATTATGAAATATGTAATAAAGTCAGCCTTAAAATGAAATGTTTCCTTTTTCCGATTTTCCTTTTTCGGATTTTGACTGCAAAAATTTTCTTTTTC
>Ga0233437_1000398_pt1 | contig 102426 bp, 120 predicted proteins | sample SI_122_August201_FD_182714 | JGI IMG/M metagenome (GOLD analysis project Ga0233437, IMG submission 182714) | Seawater microbial communities from Saanich Inlet, British Columbia, Canada - SI_122_August2016_200_MG | ecosystem: Environmental > Aquatic > Marine > Inlet | place: Canada: British... | reverse complement strand
AGTAGCAAGCAGCGCCGTCGATTTGAACTCTTAGGCGCTACAACTCAATTATCCCCGAGATAGCTTTTCTGTCATACCTAGCCCTCATCAATAAGGACATAGGGGTTCGCTAGACCAGACTTTCGTCCCTGAATTCCGTAACGGTTGGAACTCAGTGAGGCAAGCTTTTGCTCTTGCACTCTACGATGGATTTCTAAACCATCTGAGCTTACCTTTGGGCCCTACTGATATCTTTTCAGCAGGGTGCCGCCCCAGCCAAACTACCCACCAGTCGATGTTCTCTCGTAGAGAGTTAGCTATACAATACAAAGAGAGTGGTATTACACTTTCGCCTAGATCAACCCTAACGAGTTGACCATCGAACAGCTCCCACTTATACTATACACTGAGCATTATACAGCAACGACAAGCTGTAGTAAAGTTCTACGGGGTCTTCGCTTCCCACTGGAGGTCACTGGCCTTCACACCAGTACAGTATGTTCGGAGGACACTAGCTTGGGACAATGGGACCCTCGTTACACCATTCATGCAAGCCGACATTCAATCGGCAGGGTATTGCGCTACCTTAAGAGAATCATAGTTATTCCCGCCGTTTACCTGTCCTTAGTTCCCTTGAAAAGGAGTTTGAGATACAGGCACTGGGCAGATGTCACGTTCCATACACACCCTTGCGGGCTTGCGAAACGCTACGTTTTTATTAAACAGTCGGAGCCCCTTGATATTTGAACCCTGTATCCGCATGCTGAACATACAGACGCAGGGACCCCTTATACCGAAGGCACAGGGCTAATCTGTCGAATTCCCTAAGCTAGTTTAAACCTTCATGCCTTAGCTTTCTCAGCTAGCCACACCAGTGTTGGTTCTTGGTACGGTTAAATTCAATCCTTGCATATTTTCTTTTCACGGATTCCAGGCATCTACTGAACAATCCACAAGACTGCTGTTCCTTGTTTAATCTGTGTCTCATCATTACGATACTCAACAGATTTATCCAAGTTAATAGACGCGACGACACCTATCAGTGTAGCCCGAAATGTCAAAAATATACCTTGCGTTGCCGCACGTATGAATTTAGTACAGGAATTTTAACCTGTTTCCCCTTCCCTCTAGACCAATTAGGACATGGGTTAGGACCGACTTACTCTTCGATGACGAACATTGCGAAGAAACCCTCGGGCTTTCGGCATTACGGATTCTCACCGTATATAGATCCTACTACTACCAGGATTCTCATCTCTACACGGTCCACTAATTCTTAAGAAAAAGCTTCTGCCCATGCAGAGCGCCTGCCTACTTCACTCCTTGCGGAGGACTATGGTATCGGTGATTTGCTTAGCCCCGTCCATTTTCAGGGCACGTGACCTTGAATGGTGAGCTATTACGCTTTCTTTAAAGGATTGCTGCTTCTAGGCATACCTCCCATCTGTCTCGGGTGACGCACACCCTTCGCCCTTTAACACTTAGCAAATACTTTGGGACCTTAACCATAGAGAGGGTTGTTCCCCCATAGAGACGCAAGTTTACCCCAGCGCCCCTTTTTCCCGACTTCTACGATGCATACACGTTTGGAGTTGAACAAGTAAGCGAAGGATTTCTCCCCCAAACTCACAAATCCGTGGCTCTACCATATATGCGATCTCCGTCGAGACTAAACTTAGGCTTATTTCGGCAGGAACCAGCTATTACCGATCTCGATTGGCTTTTCACCCCTAACCAACAGTCACACGAACGCATGCACACAGCACCGCTTCGGACCTCCACGGACGATCAAGTCCGCTTCATCCTGCTGTAGGTTAGATCGACCGGTTTCGGGTAATTTCCCTGTGACTTGTGGCACTTTCATACCATGTCCCTCGTAAACTGCGGACACTTGGTTTCCCTGCGAGTGCTTGCCGTAAGCAATTACTCTCGCCACAGAAAAAAACTCCCTGGCTCGTTATTCGAAACGCACGATACAACCCCTGAGGGCCGTATCTCTCAATAACTATTAGGTTTCAGGCTCTTTTGACTCTCTGTTAAGAGTTCTTTTCAACGTTCCATCACTGTACTATTCTCTATCGGACTTAGGGTATATTTAGGGTTGGAAGTTGATGCCTCCCAAATTCGAACGCAATTTCCAATGCATTCTACTCAAGATACTTGTAAGCCCTTCTTCGTTCTTCTACGGGACTATCACCCTCTATGGCATTGCTTTCCAGCAATTTTGAATTAGAAGATTCGGGTTAAAAACAAGTCTTGCAACACCACATCTCTTAACTATTTCTAGCAAGATTCAGTTTGCCCTATGTTGTTTTCAATCGCCTTTACTAACAACATCTCGTTTGATTTCTTTTCCTCCAGGTACTGTAACGCTTTACTTCCCTGGGTGCGCCGTCCTTGCGGACTGTCTATGAGACAGGAAGTCCCATTCAGGAATCCATGGTTCAATGGCTGCATGCGCCTCGCCATGGCATTTCGTAGCTTGCCACGCCCTTCATCGCTGCCTAAGCCGAGTCATCCACCTAATAGCGTAGGTTAATCTATACTTAGTTTAAAACTAAATTTATTTTTATACTATACTTGTATAAAGACCTTGACTTTTCCTATGCACTGTAAATATGATGTAAATCCCGTTGGATTTGTCAATTATCTACACTTCACCCAAAAACGTTTGCACGTTTAGGAGCTGCACTTTTAGTTCTCAATGAATTGAGTATGATTTGTGATTGAGTATTCTTTGACTTGTCAAACTGGACCCGCCGGGATTTGAACCCGGAGCCTCCGCGTTGCAAACGCGGCGTTATACCAGATTTAACTACAAGCCCAAAGAGTATGAGACAGACATGAATAATTTTGGCTGGTAACGAAAAAAGATTTTCGCTTAATAAAATAAATAGGAGGTGATCCATCCGCAGGTTCCCCTACGGATACCTTGTGACGACTTAACCCACCTCACTGAATCTAAGTTCGAATCGCACCGTAATGCAACCCTCACTCAGACCCTGCTCGGTTGATTTGACGGGCAGTGTGTGCAAGGAACAGGGACGTATTCACCGCTCGCTAGTGACGAGCGATTACTATCGATTCCAGCGTCATGAGGGTGAGTTACAACCCTCAATCTGAACTAAGACTAGCTTTCGGGGATTAGCTTCACCTTTCGGTGTTGCATCCAATTGTACTAGCCATTGCCGCGCGCGTGTAGCCCATGAGATTCGAGTCATACAGACCTACCGTTGCCTGCACCTTCCTCCTTGTTACCAAGGCAGTCTCTTTATTGTGCTCGATCATTCCGGAGAACTCGCTAGCAAATAAAAACACAGGTCTTGCTCGTTGCCGGACTTAACCGGACACCTTGCGGCACGAGCTGACGGCGGCCATGCAACATCTCTCGGCTCGTCAGGTAAGACCTTTAATCTGACCTTCATCCTGCCGTCGCCCATGGTGAGATTTTCTGTGTGGAGTTAAATTAAACCGCACGCGTCACCGATTGTAGTGCTCCCCCGCCAATTCCTTAAAGTTTCAATCTTGCGATCGTACTACCCAGGTGGCCCATTTAACGCCTTCGCTACGGCACTGCATACCCTCGTGGGGTACGCAACACATAATGGGCAGCGTTTACTGCTGGGACTACACGGGTATCTAATCCGTTTTGCTCCCCCAGCCTTCGTCCCTGACCGTCGGACCCGTTCTCGATAAGTGCCTTCGCTATCGGAAGTCTACCAAGGATTAAAACATTTTACCGCTCCCCCTGGCATACTCTTATCGTCTCCCGGTCCCAAGTAAAGTAGTTTCCCTTGCACGCTGCTAGGTTAAGCCTAACAATTTCACAAAGGACTTTCTAAACCGGCTACGGACGCTTTAGACCCAATAAAAATGGCCCCCACTTGTGGCTCTGGTGTTACCGCGGCGGCTGGCACCAGTATTACCCACCACTTATTCGTTAAGCTCCTTACACTTAACAAAAGCCTACTGTAAAGTAAGCACTCGGAATTCCCCTATCACGCTTTCGCGCATTGTAAAGTTTTCGTAACTGCTGCACCCCTTAGGGCTAGGGCCCTTGTCTCAGTGCCCTTCTCGAGGACAGTACTCTCATACCCCCTACTGATCTTCGGTTTGGTGAGCCGTTACCTCACCAACAGCCTAATCAGCCGCCGACTCATCCTATGGCGTGACCTTTCAAAGAAAGAACTTTCCAGTATCAATCTTCTATCCGGTATTACCCTCAGTTTCCCGAGGTTATCCCAGACCATAGGGCAGATTATCGACGTGTTACTGAGCCTTTCGCCGACCTCCGAAGAGATCTTGACTTGCATGTCTAATTCGAATTCCGATAGCAGCGACCTCCCGCAGGATCAACGGGAATTGTACGATCATTTTTTCTTGTTTCTTTTATAGTATTTTTAGGTATTAAGACGTAAGTCTTATTGCGCTACCATCTACCAATATTCATGTCTGCATCATACTTTTTTGAGTACTCATTGTGAATTTAGACATCATTGCTCCGTCTAAATTCCTTGAATGTGATAACTTCCAGTGAGATACATAAAACTGACGATAAGAATTTCTAGTCGCCGCGTTGTATTACATTCCCACACTGAATGTTGTGGAAGAAAAAGCCGATTTTAGGTTTATAAAGTTTACTGTGATATAGTTTTGCCCGACATTAACTTCAATATTCACGCAAGGCAGAACCTAGTCGTATTGACCACACTGCCGGGCATAAAAATCTGTTAATTTAGGTATAAAAGATTATTCATATCTTAATGCATCAACAGGTTTCATTTTTGAAGCTCTGTATGCGGGCATTATTCCAGAAACAATTCCTATGAATAACGAGAAAAATAAACATCCAGCATAAAGTCCAATAGGAAGTGCCGGTTGTAAAAATCCAAATCCTGCAGATTCAACAAGTGTACCTGCAAAAATAGAAATTATCGTTCCAAGTATAACTGCGAAAATTCCCCCAATTAAAGATAATAATCCTGACTCTAATGCGAACATTAAAAGTATATTTGAATTTCTTGCACCAATTGCTTTCATAACTCCAATGTCTTTTGTCCTTTCTAAAACTGAAGCATACATGGTATTTGCAATATTAACTCCTGCAACAATTAATGAAATGAATGCAATCAAAATTAAAACTACATTAATCGTAACTAGTATCGTTGAAAAAGAGGCGATAGCCTGTTCAAAAGTTTGAATATGGAAATCTTCATTACCCCTACTTTGTCCACGGTCTTCTCGTAGACCTTCTGTTAATTTTTCCGCTAATTTGGAAGGGTCAAATCCTTCTGAAGACCTAACTAAAATCATCTGATAACTTTTTGGATTGAAAATATCTTCAAATCCTTCTTTTGTCATGTACACATTATAATCGTCTGCAGGGTTTCCTACAGCCTCATAGAAGCCCTTTACCTTTACTTCAACCCCATTAATTAATACTTTATCTCTAACTTCTAATGGATTTGGAAATGTGTCATCGTCTAATAAATAATTATAACCTAAAACTGCATCACCTTTTTCACTACCATCTAAATCACTACCAGTAAATAATTCTAAGTTGTAAATTTCTTCTATTATTTTTTTATTTTCTTTTATATTTGAACCGGCTATGAAAACATATTTTCTTTTTTCTTCAATTTCGATTGGTGCAGCTTGGAAATATAAACCTACGGCTTCATCAACACCGAAAGAATCTTCTAAAAAATTAACATCCTTATCCCGGAACATTACATTATTTTCAATTGAAGTACCTATTCCGAACCCCTTTGATTGAACTATTAATTTATCATTTCCCATTTCCTGAGATAAATCATCAACATAACCAACTAAACCTTGACCAAAACTAATTAGAACAAATATTGAAGTAACACCAATTAAAACTGATAAAATTGTTAATAAAGATCTTGCTCTTCTTTTTATGACATTTATAATTGAGGTTTTTATTAATTGTTTATTTATCATTTTGTATGCCTCAACGCATCAATTGGTTTTAATTTTGATGCCCTTATTGCAGGTATTATTCCAGATATAATTCCTATTAGGAATGAAAATAATAATGTTAGGAATATTAATGTGAATGAAATTGTTAATTTTATCGTTCCTTCTCCCATCATGTTGTTTGCTACAGATGCAAGGCCCATTGCAGAACCAATACCTATGATCATTCCCAAGAAACCCCCAGTTAGACCTAGAAGTCCGGATTCAAATAAGAACAAATAAAGTATTTGTGAGTTTTTTGCACCTATGGATTTCATAATTCCGATTTCTTTTGTCCTTTCTAAAATTGAAGTATACATTGTGTTTGAAATTCCAATTCCTCCAACTAGAATAGAAATTGCAGCAATTAAATATACGAAAATTTGAACTCCGAATAATGCACTTTCTAAAGATTTAATTGCCTCTTCTGGAGATTCTACTGAAAAGTCTTCATCTCCTTCTTTGACATCACGTTCATCACGAAGATAATCTTCAATCCTTTCTTTTACTAATCCGATGTCTGCACCCTTTTCAATTTTAACTACAATTCCATCATATCTATCTGGAATGTCGAACATATCTCGCATAACTTCTTCATTAATGGTCATTGTGCGATCTATAATGAAACTTCCTTTTTTCTCTAAAATTCCTTTTACCTTGAACTTTTTGTCGTTTATTATTATTTGATCTCTTAATTTAACAGGCATTCCAAAAATATCTGATTTTGTAAAACTACTTCCGATTATAATTTTTGAATTGTCGCTTGGATTGATTAATGAACCTTTATCTAATTTGGATTCTACAAGTTTTAAGAAATCGTCTTCATCTAAGTATGAAGGTTTGCTTCCCAAGTATGTAAAATCACTATGCCCATTAAATCTTAATTGAACTTCCTCTATTATTCTCCCCATAACAGTATCTGTACCTTTGATTTTTCCAATATCATCTACATAATGTTTTTGTAAAGGTCTTGTAACTCCTGTACCTGGCGGACCTGCACTAATACCTTCTGCCCTTACTGCCAAAATATCAGGATTTAGAAAATCAAATTGGGAAGTAACTGCAGTTTTTAGTCCATCCCCTAAAGTCATTAAAGAAATAACTGCTGCAATACCAATTAGAATACCAATTAGTGTTAACCAGCTTCTTAATTTCTTCTGTTTGATAGAAGAATATACAACTCTTAAATAATTTCCTTTCATCGCTTCTTGTATCTTCTATAAGCATATAGAAGTGCAAGACCGATTATTATTCCCCAGAAAACACTCATTCCAGTGTTAGATTTAATCAAACCAATACTTTTTGCTTCTTTTGAATTAAGTAATTGGAGTGTTAAAGTTTCTTCTGAAACATAGGCGAAATCATTAACTTCATATGCAACTTTGATCGGAATATTTACTTCTCTAACATCTTCAGGAACATAAATTTGGAATTCTTCACTTTCTGTATCGTCCGAATCGATATCTCCTATGTAAACATAATTGCTTGTTGAGAGTAATTTATAGTCATCTGAAGGTAGGACCCATACTTCGAAAAACTCTAAATCGTACCCACCTGCATTTGCAAATTCAATTGAGACTGTCCCTTTTGATTCTGGAACAATTAGATTACTACTTCTAACATAATTTCTTAATCTAATTTCCTCGTTTTCAACTTCTATGAAATAATCATCTTCGTAAATCCAAACTGTCTCTCCAACACTAACTTTAATTCCAATTTGGTTATCTCCATCAACTGCTGCTTCATCAACTTTTAATCTAAAATCTATGATTGGTGCAGTTACACCTGTTTGTCTTCCGTGTAAAATTCCTAAATTTTTTGCTTTATCTCCAGAATAAAGTGTAAATGGATATTGAGGAAGAATTTCTAAAATTACTGGTTCTGTTGTTGTTTCCCATAAGTTTTCAACTTTGAATCTAACTTTAACTACGTCACCTGCAGTAACTGGATCTGGGTCTTGATTGATTAAACCAATTTGTAAACTTTGTGCTGAAACTAAAGGCACTAAGAATAATATTGTTAATAAAATTATACTAATTTTTTTTATTTTTCATCACCTTCTTTTTACGACCGTTCGTAATCTTTTCTATCATTCCATCTTTTAAAAAGATTGTTCTTTCGGCATGTTTTACTAAGTTTAGATCATGAGTAATCAAAACCACTGTTGCGCCTTCTTGATGTATTTTACTTAACATAGCCATAACTTCTTTTCCTGTTTTGGAGTCTAAATTTCCAGTAGGTTCATCTGCTAAAATTACACTTGGCGTGTTTGCTAAAGATCTTGCAATTGCAACTCTTTGTCTTTCTCCACCAGATAATTCCGAAGGTTTGTGGTGAGATCTTTTTTGTAAACCTACCATGTTCAGAAGTTTTTCTGCTTTGATCATTCCATCTTTTCTTTCAACATCCTGAAATGACATTGGAAGGAAAACATTTTCTGCCGCAGTTAATGTGGGAATTAAATTAAATTGTTGGAAGATAAAACCTATTTTCTGTCCACGAATTTTACTTAATTCTGATTCGTGCATTTTAGAAACATCTCTTCCATCTAAAAAAATATGCCCTTTGGACGGAACATCTAAACAACCAACTAAGTTCATAATTGTACTTTTACCTGCACCGCTCGGCCCAATAATTACTACAAACTCTCCTTTTTTTATATCTAAATTAATATTCTTTGCTGCATCTAATTTAGATTCACCCATAGTGTATGTTTTCCATACATTCTTCAGAGAAATCACATCACTTTTTTTCATGCAAATTGTATAGAAATGATTATTTATAAATCTTGGTTAATTGTTACTTTTTCAGTTCTCTTTAATGCATCTTTTATTAGAGCTTCAACATCTAATTTACTTTCTTCAAACTCTACTGTCTTTAAGTCAGATTTTGTAGAAGGATGTTTTGGTAAAAATAGGGAACAGCAGTCGTCGTGCGGTTCTATAGATGTTTCAAAAGTTCCAATTTTTTCTGCTAAATCAATAATTTCTTGCTTATCGTAAGTAATTAATGGTTGGATTATAGGGATATTTACTGTTGCTTGAATAGTGTGAATATTTTCAATTGTTTGTGATGCAACTTGTCCAAGATTTTCACCAGTAACTAATGCTTTTGCTTTGTTTCTTCTTGCTAATTTTTCTGCTAACCTAAACATGAATCTCCTGTACAAAATTATTCTATATTTTTTATCTGTCTTGAGCATAATTTCTTTTTGAATGTCAATTAAAGGAACCATAAATATTTTTGTTTGTCCTTGATACTCTGCGATTAAACTTGCTAACTTTTCTACTTTCTTTCTTGAAGATTCTTTAGTGTAAGGTTCTGAATGAAAGTGAATATACATGTTTTTACATCCACGTTTTAACGTTAAGAAAGATGCAACAGGAGAATCTATTCCTCCTGAAAGAAGAACCATTACTTTTCCAGATACACTTACTGGAAGTCCCCCTATTCCTTTGAATTTTTCAGTATAAATGTAAGTTCCATTTTCTACAACTTCTAAAAAGACAGTTATATCTGGATCAACAAAATCTGCAGGAAGTTTTGTTTTATTAAAAATTTCAGTTCCAACTTCTCTTGCAATATCCATTGATTTTAATGGATGCTTTTTGAAAGATCTTTTTACTTTAATGTAGAATGATTTAGGTTCGTTTAATAATTTCAAGGCTTTTTCTGCCATGTCTTTAGTTTCATGCGTACTTTTTAATGCAGGAGAATATGAAGAAATTCCTGGAATTTTCCCTAGCTTCTCTTGGATTTTTTCTATTTGAGAATCTTCTTTTAAGTTAACAATAACTCTACCATATCTTCTTTTTACACCATTTGCTTTTAGACCTTTGATAGATTGGATAATATTGTCGATTAGAGTTCTTTCGAATAAAGGTCTGTTCTTACCTTTTATTGCTATTTCATTATAGTGTACTACAAAATATTCAGGTTTCATTTTTTTGGAGGGGTGTTTTTCTTGCGATTAGCCCTCTATTTGTTTGGAAGGACTATTGTTTATAATCCTTACCCTTGAAAATGGACTCAATGCCATACCTTAGAGTCCCAAGGGTTCCTGCTCCAATTGCGGCAATTATGATCCCATTAACCATTGGTGCATGTTTATACAAATCCATTCCTGAATTGTACAACCCATTAACTACTTCAGGATCATTTGTGGCACAATTAGCCAATAATCCTGTTGTGAGAACTGCTAAACTTTTTCCTAATTTTTTTCTAATAGTCATTTTTATTCAACTTTTTGAAGAGATTATACTTTATAATTGTTACTGTTCAGTGACAGCATATAGAAAGGTTTAAATATGAGTAAACTATGTAAAATGTATAATAATCACATGAGGTAATAACAAAATGACTGAAACACCAATAACTGACAGAATAAAAAAATTTCAAGGTAGACTTGGGGCTGTTGCTGAAAAAGTTGCAAGCGGCGAAATGAATGCTAGTTCTATGGAAGGTGCAATAAAAAAATTGTATAGTTCAAGCATGGAAACTTTAGACACAGGTAACGAAGGAGATACAATTTTATTTAATTCTTCGGTTGATGCAGTTGTAGGAAGCATTTATGCTAAAGCAGATAGACTTAGTACAATTCTAGGTGAAAATGAAGATTTGCCTCTGCATTTACAAGACATTGAAGGACTTGGAAAAGCAAGAACTGAATTTTTAGGGGCAGTTCAAGGTGTGGGTGCAAGGGTTCTTCATAATGGATTAGAAACTTTGGTTGCAGAAAATGGTATTGAACTTTCTAGTGAAGTTCAAAAAGCATTAAAAAACCAGACTAAAGATAAGAAAAAAGCAGCATATATGGGACTGTTAACACATTCAATGTATGGTGGATGAAGTGAGTAAAACTTACTTCAATTTCTCATTTTTTTAAATTTTATGACCATGCTTATGTTGGTCTTCTATAAAATCTTTCATTTCTTTTAGGAAATCTTCTGCTTTCTTTTTGTAAATATCAAAATCTTTTCCTGAAACGGATTTAATATCTCTATGAACTATTCCTTTGAACAAAGCATATAATTCTCTCATTGTCTTTAGAGACCTTCTAGATACATGATGAGGGGCATTTAATTTTTCTTGTAACATTTCTGCAACATGATCTGGAGAAGGAGGTATTGCCCCTACTGACATTAATGCTGCATGCGCTGAATCAACAGCACACCAGTATAAATCTATTGAAGCTGAAAGTAAATGTTGTTTGGCCCTGTCTAAGGATGCAGGTGCTAAAGTGTAATAAGTCCAAATTGATTCTTGTGTTGGCCTTATTCTTCCTTGATCTAAAAGTGCTTGTAATGGATCGAATACATTTGTATCAATTAATGCAACTCCAGATCTAAGAACATTGATTGCAACTGGATCTCCTGCACGCACATACTCCCAGAAAGAAGTTAACTTCATTGATTGAATGTGCAATCTTTTTGGATCTGTTTTTGCAATTATTTTTTCTAATAAAATTCTATATGTTTGTATTAATTCTTGTGTAAATTGAATTCTTGTATCGTCTAAAATTATTAAAATATCAATGTCTCTTTTAGGGTTAGATACATGTTTTGCTGCTGAACCAAATAATACCATTGAAGAAATAAATTTTCCAAATTCTTGATGCATTGATTTAGCAAACTTTCTTGCAATTTGTAAATCCTCATTCAAATATTTTGAAAGATTTTTATTTTCTTTTCTTTTAATTGGAATTTTCATTTTAGTTGTTTTTTAGATAATTGATTAGTAATCTTACTCCGAATCCTGTTGCCCCAGGAGCATAATATTTTCTTCCTGATTCTATCCAAGAAGTCCCTGCTATGTCTATGTGTGTCCAAGGAGTCTTATCTACGAATTTTGAAAGGAACGCTGCACCCATTATAGATCCTGCATTTCTTCCATAATTCATATTATTATAATCTGCAATATTACTTTTTACTTCATCAATGTATTCTTTGTAAAGTGGAAGTTTCCAAACTCTTTCGTGTGTTTTTTCACCTGAATTGAATAAAGAAGTCATTGTTTTATCATCTGTCCCGTACATTCCTGCAACATAATCTCCCAATGCCACTATTACTGAACCAGTTAGTGTTGCAACGTCAATCATTCTAGAAGGTTTGTAGTTTTTTTCAGTATAAGCTAAAGCATCTGCAAGAACTAATCTTCCTTCTGCATCAGTATTTCCAATTTCAACCGTTTTACCCGAGAAAGATTTGAAAACATCGCCAGGTTTATATGCCTCAGTTCCAATTGCGTTTTCTGCTGAAGAAACAACTGCGATAACATTTTTCTTTAATTTTAATTCTGCTGCTGCCTTAATTGTACCTAGTACAACTGCTGCTCCAGACATATCTTCCCTCATTGTCTCAATGTATTTTGTAGGTTTGAGATTTAGTCCACCTGAATCGAATGTAATTCCTTTTCCAAGAATTGCAGTTTTATCTTTTGACTTTGGATTTCCATTATACTCTAAGAAAATCATTCTAGGAGGATACTTACTACCACGTGCAACTGCTAAGATTAACCCTGCACCTAGTTTAGTTAGCTCTTTTTCTCCAAGAACCTTAATCTTTAGTTTGTGCTTCTTTGCTAGCTCTCTTGCCCTTTTTTCAAGGTATAATGGAGTTGCTACATCTGCATTCTCCATTTGTAAATCTCTTACATAATTTGCAGAATCGCAAGTAATATTAGAATATTTAATTGATGAACTAAGTCCTTTATCTTTTGAATTTGTTAACAAACTTAAACTCTTTAATTTTATAGAATCTTTATCTTTAGACTTGTATTTATCAAATCTGTATGCACCTAAATGAATTCCATCAGTTATAGCTTCACATGTTTGAGATGCACTTAGTTTTGAAATATCTGCACAAACTATCGGATCTGTAATTTTAATGGCTAAGGAATAATTAGCAACTGAACCTGCTGCTTTTCTTATTACTTCAGAAGTAATTTCTTTTTCTTTTCCCAAACCGAATAAATGTAATCTTACTTTTTTAAGAGGTAAACTTATCTTTTGATTAGACTTTCCTGAAAATTGAGATTTAACTATTTTTGATGCGATTTCTTTTTCATAATCTGTTTTAGGAGATTTTTGAATTGAATTGAATTGTTCTTCCGAAATTAAAAGAAATAGGTCTCCACTCTTAATTGAACTTATTGTACCTTTTGTTAATGTAACTTTAATAGACATACCACACCTCTTAAATTTTAATTGAAATCCATTTATATAAGTATTGTGTTTAGTCACACTACTTATCTTTCTTGGCCAAATTAACTTGACACATCGGACATTCATTAATGCTAGATCCTAATGTAATTATTGCGTAACCAAGTAAAATTATGCTTAAAATTCCTAATTCTGTGCCTTGGAAAGGTAAAAATGCTACAACACTTCCAAATCCAAGGATTGACAATATGCCTATGCCGCATGGGACGCATACAGGAACTGCAATCCCCATAATTGCTCCAAACGTACCAGTTTTACTTATGTTCCCCTTAATTTTTCCATTGGAATGGATTTTAAATATCATAATTGAACCAGTTATTCCTAGAAGAACGCTTATCGTAATCAAAATGATTGAAGAATGAACCTCATTTCTTGCTATCCCTTCATAATATAATCCAAATAATAAATTTAGAAATTCTAAGGGATTTAATTTTGTTATTAAATTAATTATTAATTTGAAGTTTTTCGATAAAATACTAATTGAGAAAAATATAAATGCTATTGCTAATGAAATTATTAAATACTTTTTCTTAGAAAGTACTTTCTTTACTGAATTCCAAGCTGTTTTTATTTGTTTCATAAAAAAATAAAGAAGGGGATTTACCCCTTAGTTTAGTGCTGCATCAATTGTTGTTTTGAAAACACTAAATGGTTGTGCTCCAACAACTTTAACACCGTTAATGAAGAACGATGGAGTTCCGCTTGCACCAAGTTTAGCTGCTTCTGCTGCATGAGCCTTAACTTTGCTTTCAAAGTCCCCATTGTCTAGACATGAGTCAAACTTAGATTGATCAATTCCTATATCTCCAGCCATTCTCTTTAAGTCAGGTATTGCAATTCCAATTGCTTGGTTCTCGAATATTGCGTCGTGCATATCCCAGAATGCATCTGTTCCTTCAATCTCTCCTGCGCATTCAGTAGCTTCTGAAGCTTTTTGTGCGTTTGCATGGAAAGGCAGAGGTAAGTGCTTAAATGCTAACTTAACTTTTCCTGTGTCGATATATTCTTTTTCTAATTGACCTAATGTCTGCGTATAGAATCTAGCACAGAAAGGGCATTCGAAATCCGAATATTCAATTATTGTAACTTTTGCATTCTTGTTTCCTTTCACATAAGCATCGCCGATATCAACATCTACTGGAGATGGCGCTTGTGGAGCTGCTTGTGGTGCTGAGGGAATTACTGCTCCTGAATCATCGGATACAGATCCTCCATTACCGCTAAAGTGACTTAAAACAAAAAGAATACCGAAAATTATTGTACCTAATTTCCATAAGGTGATTTCATCAAACTCAATTTTGACTTTATTACCTCTGTTTTTTTTCATGTTTTTTTTCTCCTATCTCTTTATGAGATTAATATGGAATTTGTAAGAATTTGTTTATTAATACTTATGTGTTAAAACTGTTAGTGTAAGTGGGTTTGTTTTGTAGAATAAAGGTTAATTTAAGTTCCTTTCCGTTCTTGGAGATTAAATTGCGCTTTTTAGATATACTGAAAGTGTTTTTCCCTTAGCTTTTCTTTCAACAATTCCTTTTTTTTCAAACCTTGAAAGTATTTCACTAAGTTTGGATTTTGATAAATCTGTTCTAAGTCTTAATGTAAACTGAGTTATGCCTGGTTGATCCTTAACTGCTTTGATAACTCTTAGTTCATTTTCGTCAAGCATTAGTTCAACTATTTTCCATTTTTCATCACTTGAAAGGTCTTGTTTTTGTTGTTCTAATTTTTTTAACCAGAACTCTTCACTTTTACTAAAGACAATTAAGTATAATGCTAATGAGAACAATGCAAATATAATTCCAATTCCTAAATGGGAAGTACTTAGCACAAAAGATGCTGTTGAACATTCTTCAGTTTGAAAACATCCTGCAGAATTACTTGAATCTTTAGTATCCGCAATAAAATTGATTATAACTAACCCCATTACAATAGATAACACTAAGATTGTAGCACCTAACTTTTTTTGATTCATTTAGTATATTTTATCTGTTTTGCTATTTAAAACTAACCTTAAACAAAAATGTTTATAAATAATTATGAATTTTATGATTATAGAGGTGTGTACATGACATTAATAGACTATTTGATATTTTTGAAGAATTTCTTTGTAGATAGTATTTTCCCTCGTTTCTTAGAAATGGTTTTTGTAACTATACAGAAGAAAGAAACCTTGGAAATATTGATTCCTTTGATGATTACTCTCTTTTTAGTTCAACTCTACTTTGGAAGAAACAAGGATGAACAAATAGGATGGAATACTGCTTATGCTAATTGTATTGTATTGCTTTTTGTTATTGCTCACTTAGGAACTTATGTTTATGAAAAATATGGTTCTGGTGCACTCTATATGTTTGGAAGTACTGCCTATTACAAAACATTATTTGTTTTAATATTAGGATTGGTCGCTTTGAGTCTAATGTTTATTGATTATTTCCATTCAATAGACGAAAGATTTTCATTTTTAATGAGTAGTTCAATATTCATCAATGTAATTTCTTTTATAGGTGTAGTGCTAGTTTATAGCGATATCACTTTTGACTGGACAACCGTATTTGCTTCATTGTTTATTTTTTTAATTGTAATTGTATTCTTTAAAATTTTAAGATCATTAGTACCCCCTTCTGAATCGGCTGAAAAATATTTGGAGAAAAAAGAAGAAATTAAAGAAGAGAAAATTAGATCTGTTAAACACGATATTTTGATAAAACAGAATAAATTTAGGAGAAGATTTAGGTGGATTATTGAGTTAGATAGAAAAATTACAAATTGGACTGTAAGAAGAACTAGAAGATTAAAAGAAACTTGGGAAATGATCTTTGGAAATAAAAAAGGATTTATTTAATTATTCCATTGGAACTTCGGACCACATAGTCCAATCATCTTTTGAAGGTGCGTAACCACCAACTACAAAATTAGGAGACTGTGTTCTTCCAAAATATGAACCTGAAACATCTGTCCAAGATTTAGATGCTGCATCTATTCTATAAATCGGTGATCCTCCAGCCATCATTGCAGATCTCCAAACTCTATGCAATTGACCGTCCCTTTGTCCGCCAGGTTCTGCAATTGTTTTTCCTTTGTAATTTTCTTCTTTTAATATTTTGAAAAATTCTTGAATGGGCGCATTACCTTCACCTAACTCTATATGTTCATCGTGGTAACCAAAGTTATCTGCTAGATGTACATGACCAATGATCTTGTCTTTAACCAAACCTCTAACATTTTTATCCATCCATTTTGCAAAACCCTTATCTTTGTCTTCTCCAGGTTTAGCCTTGTAGAATTTTTTCCACATGTTTAGATGACCAATATCAAATGTTCCCCTAATGTGGTCTTCTGCAATTTCTTTAGCTTTATTGTTACTTAAACTTGCATTTTGTTTTTTTAGAGAATCTGCCATTTGTTCTCTTGATTCAGTAATTATCTTTCTATATTCTTCAGGATGAGAACCGTAATGCTCAACCGCCCAATTTTCTGGTGCGATCCACAAAGATTTTTTTAGTTTTCTCTTTTTTTCAATTTCGTAAGCACGCATTGCTGATTCTGCAATAGTTTGTGCTTCTTTTTTAACACCATATTTGCTAACTTCTACAAATGATGCAGTTTCTTGCTCTTGTTGCTCTAGTTGCTTAGAATATCCTATTACTCCAGTTTGGAATATTTTTTTATTTTGCTCTAGATTTTCTATTCTTTCATTGAGAAATGCTTCAGGACTTTCCCTTAGTTTCTTTAATTCTTCAAAATCTGGTTCTTGTGTTTGTGGATTTTTGGGAATAAGTTCTTGTGTTAATAAATCTCTTGCTAATTTTTCTGAGTGCTCTTTTCCTTTTGTTTGTTGATACTCATGAAGTAATCTTTTGTATTTATCTGATTCTTTAGTTATGTTGTTTACACTAGTCATATATTCATGTCTTCTTGCTATTGATTCTTCAGTTTGAGATTTTCTAATCTCGTTAAAAAATAGATTTAAAGGATTCTTAAATTTTCTTTGATCTTGCTCACTTAATTGGTTATACACTTCTTGCATATCATCTATGTTTTTTTCTTCTACCTTGAAATACCCAGTATCTTGATCTATTTCGTATTCGTCTGTTCTGTTTCCTTGGCTATCTTTTATAGATACTGGTAAGAAAACTTTATCTTCCCTGCTTATTTGTTGAAGTCTTCCAGTTTTTTGATCTACAAAAATTAACGGTGCTTTTTCTTTCTCTTCTTTGTAAGACTCAAACTGATTATCTTCCCCTCCTGCATTGTAAACTGGTCTTTGGAAACCGTCTATGTGGCAAACTACTGGGCCTCCTCCAGCAACATCTGCTGCAAATTCTGCAGTTCTTTCCATTTCTTCAACTGCTTTTGCTCTAGCTTCATCCGAAAAACCTTGACCTGTAAACCCTGAAAAAGAGGCTCCCCCTCCGCCCATGTTAGGTGTTGCGTGAATTGTAACATCTACCTCATTAACACGTGCAAGCTCTTTCATTTCTTGTCTTTCTGTTTTTGTCCAAGCTTCTGGTGAACCGCCTTGAGACTTTTGACTTTTACCTGGAGCATTAAAAAATGTTAACTCCATGTTGTTCGTTCCCATGAAAATTCCAGCTTTTAGATTTTTTAATGGGTCTCCGCCTAGAGAGTAACCTAGTTCTGCAGGATTGAGTTTTACTGTTTCTCTTTCCTTTCGGTTTAATGAACTCCAATAGTCTGTGTCAAACTTCATTCTGTAATTAGTCTATTTTGTTTTTTGAATATGTAATATGCTAAATATGAATCAACTTTTGCAAGGATTTCTGCCATCTTTTTATCTGAAGAACCAGACTTTTCTGATTTAAAGTTTAAATCTACTCCTGAAATGTCTTTGAAAAAATCTCCTAATGCTACAAACGGTTCTAAAAATCCTTTTTTTAAATCCATTCTCTTTTTTTCTTCTGTTTTTACTTCTTTTTTTTGTATTTCAAAAGCACCGCCTGCCTTTTCTAAATAGTAAGTTAAATCATCTTTTAGAGCTTCTATGGAGGAATCTACAACTGCCAGTAAATCAAAGTCATCTTCTGTTAAACTTTTTTGATATGCATCTATTTGTTTTTGTGTCATTGCTGCACCTTCAATAAAAATTTCTGTTTGTCCTCTGTGAATCGGACCTTTTTGGTAGTCTGAATTGAATGACATGTCAGGCATTGCAACAAAGTTTACCCTAACTCTTGTTACTGGAAAGTATCCTTTGAATTCTTTAGTTACTTTTCCACGAGGAGTATCTTTTTCATATTGTTTTCTGATTCCTAAAAATTCTAATTCAATTTTTGAAGTTTCGAATGCGGCAATGATGTCTGCCTCTTTGGAGATTCCATCTGTTTTCATTTGAAGACGTTTAATATTTTTTAAATAAGGCCTTAACCAATTAAGATATAATCTTATTACACCATAATGTTGTTTCAAATAACCTAGTTTAAATCTCTGTCCAACCATTAATTCTTTGTAAGTGTTTTTTCTCCAAACAATATATTGTTTTAATTTTCTTCCAAGAACTTCTCTTACTTTTTTGTTAATTCCGTGTGACTCTTTTAGTTTGTTTACTTCTTTCTCAATACTAGCATCTGTTTTAGGATGAATTGTAAAGAATAAGTCTGCAAGCGCTGCAAAGCCCACTTCTGAAGTAAGTCCCATAACGGAGGTAGGGTTTTTCATTCCGCCTTCAACTTGATCTATCCAAACTGATTTCAAATGAACTTCTGCACTTGAACTTCCCTTATTTGCTTCTTCATAAAATTCTAATCTTTCTTCCAAAATTCTTAAGTCTCTCAACAATTGGAACATTGCTTTAATCATTCCGCCAACATTTTGCATTAGTTGTTGGAACTTATCAATTTGTGCACCTTTTCTTTGTTCAACTGCACCCCAATAAGATGAAGTTTCTCCTGAAGTGTAAATGTCTTTAGTTTTCAAAATGTAACCTTTGTCCTCAATTAGTTCTCTGCCAAAAGGTTCACGATCTGTTAATGCTCTCAATACTGAAAAATATTTAGCTTCAACACCTGCTTGACCGGAGTCAATTAGTAATCGATATTTAGCTTTTCCACCAAACTTGCCACCTGCAAGTTCTTCAAAAAATACTTCACCTTTACTCTCTTTTTTTTGTTCTGCCATAAAAATAATCCTTATGAGGTTGTTACAAAAATCTTTTATATACTGAAATTTATAAATGTTGTCGTAAAGAGGTGTTTATATGGGTATATTTGGTAAATTGTTTAATAAAAGTTCGGATAATTTTGAAACTGAGCTACCAGAGTTACCTAATGAGGACCCGTGGTCTCCTGAACAAGGTACTTGGGGAAATCCCAATGCTAATGTTGAATCTAATCCTAATCTGCAACAAAACTGGACTTCAAGAGCAGATGAGATGAGACAATATGATACTCCTGACATGAACCAAAACAGAGATATGAATCCAGTTGTTAGTGGTGAAAGATATTCTGGAAGTGTTTCTCCAAAAGACATTCAGCTAATAATGAGTAAGTTGGATTTAATTAGTAGTAGACTTGATAATTTGAGTAGAAGATTGGAACTTTCTGAAGGGAATAGAAGAGAGAAAAATCTTTGGTAATTATTCTTTTTTGAAAATAATTAATACTATTGCAATTACAATTGCTATATCTGCAATGTTGAATAAAGGATAGTTAAATAATTTAATGTCTATAAAATCAATTACGTGCCCTCTGAATAATCTATCGCATAAATTGCCTAAAACTCCTCCAAGAAGTAATGATAGACCTAATGGGTGCGATGAAAAATATCTGTTAATATAAAATATTGCAATGAAAGATATGACTAATAGTAAAAATCTAGATCCTTGGAATAAGCCCCATGCAGAGCCAGTATTAGTTATGTAAGTGTTGTTGTTAATTGCAATTAATTTAGACAATTGATCTAAAAGTAGAATTACTATTGCTAAAGTATATCCTTGTTTTTTTGAGAGGATCATTCTAAAATTTGTGCATACTTAGGAAACTCTTAACTTCATCGAAGAACATGTGAAGCTCTTCATATAATTGACCTTCGTAATCCTCTAGTTTTTGTTTAATGATAAATTTTTCATAGAAGTTTCTTCCTGCTTCTCCGATAGATGATTTTATTTTGTCTCCTTCATCCCTAACTAAATAAGAAGTTATTCTCATCTCTAAAGTCCCTTTATTGGTTTTAATTTTAAGTCCATCCTTTTCAATTTCTACTTTTCCAAAACCAACTATGAAGAAACCTACTTCCATTACAAATTTAGCATATCCATCAACAACTTTCTCTGCTTCCCAAAAGATCTTTAGATTGTCTGCATTACCCATCTCATACTTTTCATAACCTTTTTCAGAAAAATCGTAGCCCATAATTTCAAACCATGAAAAAAGACGTTTGTAGAACTCTCCAAAGTCAAATATAGAATCCTGTTTAATCTTTAAACCTTCACAGAGATAAATTCTAGCGTCACCCATTTTATAGAAATGGGGCTTGATTGGTATATATAGGTTTTGGAATAGTTAAAACAGAATTCATTATTGAATGTATATTACTTTGAACAAATATGTTTTTATTGTTTTTAATTAATTACTTTCTATGAGCTCTAGACATAATTCAATTATTAAACCAGGATTCTTTGAAATTTTTTGTGGGCCAGTTAAAAGTTCTAAAACAAGAGAGATAATTAATAGAATAGACAAATTGCAATATGTTGAAGGCTCTAAGTTTCAATTGTTTAATCCTGCAGTGAATGTAAGGGACGAAGAAGTAACTTCTAGATTTGGAGAATTATCTTTTCCTTGCGCATTTATTGATGAATCTAATCCATACGATATTTTAGATAGATTGGAATCTGGCGTAGATTTAGTGGGCATTGATGAAGGTCAGTTTTTTGGAGAAGGAATAGAAAATGTTGTAGAAGCATTATTAAGAAAAGATATACATGTACTTTTAGCGGGATTGGACATGGACTTTAGAGGCGAACCTTTTGGAAAAATGCCTTATTTGCTTTCAATGGCTGATAGTGTAGTTAAATTAACTGGGGCTTGTGAATATAATTCTTGTAAAAATGCTGCAACTAGAACACAAAGGTTGGACAATAATGAACCTGCACATTACAATGCACAATTGATAGTTATTGATGGAAGTGCAAACTCAGAATATCAGTGTAGGTGCTTAGAACATCATGTAGTGCCTGGCAAGCCTAATTGAGTAGAACTGAATTTTTAATTCTGGAAGTCACTTCTTCTCTTTGAAGTAAATCTTTTAGATGATCTCTTATTTTATTGTTCTCTCTCTTTTTGATAACATAATACTTCTTTAGTTTTCTATCTGTCTTAATTGGAAGTTTATTTGTTTTTTTGAATTGAACTAATGCTTTTTTATTATCTAATGGGGGGCCATAGTGTTTGTATTCATTGGAGATTTTATTTTTATTTGTTACAATATAGTAAGTTGTTAGAATTTCACCATAGTCAAATAATGAGTCAGCTATTTCATAATTTTTTGAATGCTTAACAATAAATTCGAATGCCTTTAATGCCTTTGCTCCAGAAACATCTTTTTTTCCTTTTACAGGTTGAACTTCAATAATTGTTAAATTTCCTTTTTTCTTTAATTTATTAATGTTAATTGGTTGTTGCTCGAAGAATGATTCTGAAGGAGACTTTGTGAATTTCTTTGAGAATTTGATTATATTTTTATATTGTTCGTTACTCAATGCAGCTGCAGCATTCCTATCTGGTTGAACTGGATCTATAATTATTAATGGTGAAAGTTTTTTTGCCCAATTTAATCTTTCAGCTTCTTTTATTTTGCCTATAACTGTCTTATCTTTCCATTTAGAGGCATTCTTTGTGAATTTTGTGAACGATCCATACTTTGAAACTAGAATTTCTAAAACATATCCAGAAACTCCCTTGATATATGATTCCGCACCATAGAATTTGTTTGCCCTTGCGAAAACTTTTGCAAGTCTTATTTCATTTGCAAGTTTTGGAGATTTTTTTGTTTGTTTGTTAATGTATTTTACGTGATGTACTGAAAAGTCTGTTATATTTTTTGCTTGTTCAGCTTTTTTAATATCTAAAATTGGGATTATCTCTAAAGTGTAACCTTCATGATTAATTTGAAAATAATCTCTTGAACCATGAACCCTTGACAATTTTGGAAATGGTTTTTTTAGATATTTGTTTAGTATATCTGAAAGTTCTTTAGATTTATTTGAATATTTTTTATAATCAAATTTTACGTATATGTCTATATCGTGAGTATTCTTTAACCAAGTGTTTTTTGCACCTGAACCTCCAACTACTGCCTTAGTGTGAGGGATTTTGAGTTGAGATAGAATTTCTTTTTGTATTTTCTTTAATCTAGATATATCTTTTTTTGTAGGAGCTATATCTGAGAGAATATTTTTTAGTACACTCTTATGAGTTTTCATAGACTTTTTGTAGTTTGAACCTGTTTATAAATTGTATTTAAACTAAAAATCTTATTTTTAAATAAACAGAGATACTCTTAAAAATTAAGGATTTCTTAAAATCTTAAATTAAAATGACTATTGAAAACATCTGGGGATTGGTTAGAAACGAACAATATGACTTAGCAAATGAAGCTATAAGGTCAGAATTGACAAGTTTGGAAGATCAGAAGGGATTGTCAGATAATCAATACCACAGTGGAATTGTTCAGTTATTTAGACTTGGAGCATATAATTCTTTGAGAAATGGAGAGGGTACTAATTCTGCACATACCTGTAATGAGGGTAGAAACTTTTTACATTCTGCACGTTCAGTTGAATCTAGTTTAGGAGATAAACTTCAATTCAGAGCCCTTGAGGGTTTAGCATTAGCATCAATTGGTTTGGATTCAGAAAGCATATCTAACATGAGAAATGTTTGTTTAAGGGACTGTGATTATTTTGATGCATTCTTTGAAGGGCTTGCTACTCAAGATTCTCCGCAACATTCTGTAGAAGTTGCATTTAATGCTTATAGAGATTTGATGAATAGTAAAGATCCTAACGCAGACCTTGCATTGGGCATACTAAGTAGATATGCAGTTCGTCATGAAATTTCTAAATGGGATACAAGAGATCCTCACAACTATGTTTTGATACCTACTAAAGTAGATCCCAAAGACTTGATGGCTTGGTCTAGTTTAAGGGAAAATTCTGAAAGAGTAAATAAAAGATTGCACTCACCAGATGCAATAGTTGATTTCCCTCAAGCGATTTAGTTTATCCCATAATATTTACGGATAATTCTTAGGAGTTTCTTTTAAGGTTTAATATAATCAACATGTATGACATTTTTAAGAGACTATGTTCCTTCAAAAAATAAATGGTTGGGAAGTTCTGGACTTGCATTAGTTTTAGCAACAGGACTTATTGCAAATAATTATAATGGTGGGGCAAATTTTGAAGAAAGGTCTTCAGAAACAGCGTTTAATGAATATTCTGGAATTGATGCTCTCTTTGAGATGGGAGAACTCTACAACGAAGGTGTAGGATTAGATGGCGGGAACTTATTGAGAGATTCTTCTTTAGACAATATAGATTATATTATTTCTACATGGGAAAATTTGCCTAAAGAGGATAGGTATGAAGTGTTGGGTTCATTGGTTACATTACAAATGAGGGAATCAGGTTATGAAGTGAGAGATTTCACAAGGGACAATATTGGAGATGCTATGTTCTTTATGCTTGGAGGGGGAATGTAATGAGTTTTTTTGAAGGATTTGGAAGGATTATATTTTACACGGGAATATTTGTTGCAGGTTATTCCGTTAGCGGTTGTGTTCGTGAAGATCCGAGATATGATGTTGTGAGATATGAAGAAAAACCTTACTTAGTAGATAAAAATCTAAGTAAGAAAGTTGAAATAAAAAATGATAATGGAAATTTACAACTTGGAGATTTAGAATATAGAGTTGAATGCGTTCTTGAAGATAGAAGATTGTTGAGATGTCTTAGTACCCTTAAAGAAAGGTGGGAGAATGATAATGGAAAATAAAGTCCATTCTGTTTTTGGTGTCGAAGGTTATGGTGGAGAAGAAGTTGCTTCAATGACTCCTAAGCTTGAAGAGTTAGTAAATAATGATTTTGATTTGGAAAAGTTTAGAATTTCATTGCAAGCCCATCAATTACAGGAATCAGATATGCGAAAAGAAATGATCCATTCTGTAGGATCCATAGAGAAATTTAATGATGTAATTCATAGAGTTAAGGAACGGTCTAATGGCCTTAAACCCTTGAATAAAGAGCTAGTGAGGGCATTAAAATATGGCCACAGTAAAATATTTGGAATTTTTAATATTGGAGGACTTCTTACAAAAAGTTTGAGAGGCCATAGAACAGAAGACTTGGTCTCTAAATATTGTGGATTTTTTGATGAGCAAGCAGAAGATTTTGGACAACTTTTTTATCATGTTGTTGAAAGAGAAGGAAAATTAACAGATTATTCTAATGAACTTGTGAGAAAAAATCAATTTTATCTTGGAACTCAGGAAACATTGGACACCGAAATTGGAAGGTTGTCTGAAGAAAAGAATTCCGTATCTAAAATAGTTGTTGACTCTACAGAGATTACAGCAATTGCAAGAAAAGCAATAGTTGACAGGGCTAAAATGAAATATGATGGAAGTGTGGAATCTAGAAGAATGTTGGACACACTTGTGTCTGAAAACGAACGTGCTATTGAAGAAACTGGAGGTTTGATTGGATGGTCATGCGGCATGAAAAATGTATTAGCATTAGGCAAAGAACGGATGGATAATTACTGTAGACATTTAGAAGAAACAATGGTTGCTTACTTGCAAGCAATTAGTATGAATAACTGTTTTAGAGATACTAACAATGCTGTTCGTGGCATGGCCAATGTAATGATTGCGGCTCAAGCAAGTGCTGATTCTGGAGTGAGTAATATTGTAGAGTTTATTAAACATAATGGACTTTATGGCAAGCCACTTAATTTTAGGAGTTCACTATAATGCCTCCAACTAACTTGGATACAATTGTAAATAATTTAAATTTAATCTCTGCCCGTAACAAAAATTTGGTTAATCCTGTCAAAATATCTGGAATGGAAAGTATTAGATCTGATGAATATGAAATTGCATTAATTGACAAGTGTTTTGATCTTAAGATGCCCTTTATTTTAAATAAAGGAATTGTGGATGTAGTGGAAGGATTAGTTGAAAATAAATTGGATCGAAGAACTAGTGCTAAAAAAATCTTTAATTGGATGGTGTCAAATATTTCTTATGGAAGGAGAAAACTTGGAAACAGAGGATACCGAAATAGTGTTGAAGTCTTTGATGATTGTGAAGGTGTTTGTGGTGAGATGGCTATGTTGTATCTAGTAATGATTCGAACTGCAGGCATTAGAGGAAGCTATGCTCATGTAGATGTTGATCAAACTGGGAAAGCAGTAAACCATGCTTGTGCAATGATTGATGTAGAAGGGGCATATGGAGGCATTACCTTTGTAGATCCAGCATACAAGACATACGACATTAGACATAAAACTGTAAAACCCCTTACAGATTTTGAAATATTCAAGACATTTAATCAATGGAACTAAAGATAGCTCTATCACAATAATCTATAAAAACTTTCTAATTCCCTAAATAAGCATGATAGATGAATATACTTATGGCTGTTTTAAGGTTGAAGGAAAGCAGTTTTTAGGAGATTTGAAGATACAGAGTAATCGACCTAGGTACTGGCAAGACTTGGAAGAAAAGAAACTGAAAGTTTCACATATCTCTGAATTGTTAAATGAAAATCCTGATGTGTTTGTGATTGGAACTGGTGCCGGAGGATTGTTAAAAGTGGGTGCTGAAGTAGAAGAATATATTCTTAGTTGGAAGTTAAACACTGGAATGAATCCTATGTCTTATATTGAAAAAAATGTTAAGGCCATTAAGATAATTAATGAAGCGATAAAAAATGGTAAGAATGTTTGTGCAGTTTTACCTAGCGGATGTTGATTTAAGGAAAGTATTAAAAAGATAGATTCTAAATTTTAATTATGGCGAAACTAATATTTTTTGGTGATGAGAAATGCCCTTATTGTAAAAAGGCATTGAATGCACTAAATGGGAAAGAGTTTGAACATGTATTAGTTCCTGTTGATATTCCAAGGAAAGAAAGATCTGATGTTCTTTATGCGGGAGGAATTCCTGAAGTAAGGGGTAGAAATTTTGGAGAACTTTTTGCAGGAGATTTGAGCATTCCTAAGGGTGTTGTAGTTATTGAAGGAAAAGTTACAGTGTTAATGGATTCTGAAGAAATAATGGAATACGCATCTAAATTATAATTCTAAAGCCTTTAGCAACATTGTTGCATATGAACCTTTTTCTAAAGCAAACTCAATTGTTAGTTTATTCATTCCTTCATTTAGATCGTCAAACTCTTCTGGATGAACTTTTAGATCTTTAGGCAAGATTATCATATGCCTTATTCTTGTTTTGAAAAATAAGTTCCCCATTTTTTTAACCTTAAGTTCTTCTTGTTTAATTCCTTCTTTTGAAAGTATTTTTTCTACAACAGATTTAATATACTCGTCAGTTATTTTAGTTCCTGGTGCAATCATCGGTAGTTCTAAGTCTCTAAGTTCTTCGAATTGTTTATTGCTTAATTTTTTATAGAAATGTAACTTTCCTGCTGCATAATCTACAGGGATTAAATCTTCTGCTTTTTCTTTCAGTATAACACTTAAACATTTGTTCCATATAAAGCTTTGATATGCTGAAACCACTATCTCTTGTGTTAGTTTATTGATTCTTCTAAATGATTGCAAATAGTGAGTGGGGTTTTTTGCTAAGTAATAAATTATTTTCTTTTCTTCATGTAATTTTTCATATTTTTGTAAGTGTGTAAGGCATTTCATCCACTTGTTCCAGTTTTTGAAAATAAACCTATGCGCTGCATTTTTATTTGGAGATTTATTGTTGTTAGATGTTAAATATAATTTAAGTGCAGTTTCATAGTCATCTTTCATTAATCTTTTTGCAATGAAACCTTCCCTTCTTAGATCTTCACCAAATCTTTGTGAATCAAAGAAATTTGGAATCCCAGTAGAGTTAATTCTCTTTAAGTTGGATTTAATTTTTTTAATATCATCTTTTGTTAAATCTCTTAGAGTTATTGTAAATTTGTTCCCCCTTAAGTCTCCACTTTGAAGGGGTTTTGGTAAACATCCTATCTTCTTTATTGAAATGGTAGGTGTTTGGAAATTCATAGTATCTTTTCTGTTTGTTTTAATAGAAATTAGTTGAGTTGTAACTGCAATTTTGTCTTTAATTCCTGCGTGAGAAATTTCTTTGTAAGATATCCTTAATTTTTTAGCAATTGCTTTCTTAGCATTAATTAAGTCCATATCCTTCTTTTTTAGCTCTAATATGGCATAAGGTCCAGTTTTCTTTGGTTTCACTGTTGGAATCTCTTCTACTAGGAAATCCTCAGGAATTTGCTTAATTTTCATTTTTTTGTGTAATCTTTGAGAGTTTATAAAGTGTTATAGGGGGCTTAAAAAGGAGTTAGAAAGGATTATATACTCTTTGATAAAGATTCTGATCGAATAATATGATACCTAAATATGTTTTGGAAGGAATGGAAGAAGGTACTTCTGTAGTTTATGGTCATGAGCTAAATGACCCGGTAGTTCCTGGAAGAGATGTAATATTTTATTCTGGAAAAATTTCAAAGACGCCTGAGGGAAATAATGTTTTTGTGAGTCCCACAGACACTAGATTTTTTTCAAACTTAACTACATTGGATAGACGCACTGACTTTGTGTTTAAATTGGATGGAGATGAATTCTCAGGTAAACCTTGGTATAGGGAATTAAGAACTTTGTTAAGAAGTGACTTGGGGAGCGAAGAATTAGAAAACAGAGGAATTGTGAATGCTGTAGAAAGTGCAATAAATCAATTTTGGGAAATCTCTAGGAATAGATCAAAGTTTTACTCTGAACGAGCTGTTGTTGAACAATCTTAGTAAAATATACTTTCTAGTCGATAAACCTTTAATAGTTTCTTTAATTTTCTAAATATATGGACTCGAGTTGCAAATTTATTATTGTTACTGGAGGAGTTTTGTCTGGTTTAGGAAAAGGTGTTGCTGCAGCTTCTATGGGACATTTGTTATCTAAAGATAGAAAGATTGTTCCTATAAAGTTAGATGGTTATTTGAATGTTGACCCTGGAACAATGAATCCTGTTGAACATGGAGAAGTTTTTGTTTTAGATGATGGTTCTGAAGTAGATATGGACTTTGGGCATTATGAGAGGTTTCTAGATATTAAATGTAAGGCCGAATGGAATCTAACTATGGGAAAGGTCTTTGATGAGATTCGAAAAAAAGAAAGAAGGGGAGACTATTTGGGTAAAACTGTACAATATATTCCTCATGTAACTGGATTCATTAAAGAAAAATTTCATGAAATAGCTGAAAGAGAGAAAGCAGACATTATGTTGATAGAAGTTGGAGGTACTGTTGGGGATATTGAAACAGAACTTTACATTGAAGCTTGTAGACAATTGAAAAAGGATGTTGGAAAGGAAAATGTTCTTTATGTTCATCTAACATATGTTCCTATTCCTTCGGGAGTCCATGAACAGAAATCTAAACCCACTCAACAATCTGTAAATCAATTAAGGAGCAGAGGTATTAATCCAGATATAATTGTTGGGAGGTGCAGTCAACGTTTGACTCCACATGTTAAAGAGAAAATTGCAACATTTTGTGACATTGATAAAAATTCAGTTATTACTGGATTAGACGTAGACAATATTTATGACATTCCAAAGATATTTCATTCTGAAGGTGTTGGAAAAATTATTGGAGAACATTTTGGTTTTGGAGAAATACCTTACAACTCTTGTTGGGAAAATAGATTGGACGAAGGAGATAAAAAATTAAAGATTGCAATTTGTGGAAAGTATACAAGTTTAGGAGATTCATATGCTTCAGTGATTGAAGCTTTGGATCATGCTGGGGCAAATTTAGGTGCTAAAATAGAACCTTTGTGGATTGAAACTACTGACGTTGAGAAGGATAATGTAGCTCACAAACTAATGGGTGTGGACGGAGTTATTGTTCCTGGAGGGTTTGGTTCTAGGGGATCTGAAGGAAAAATAAGTGTTATTGGACATTGTAGAGAAAAGAATGTTCCTTTCTTAGGATTATGTTACGGTATGCAACTAGCAGTTGTTGATTACGCAAGAAATGTTGCAGGTTTACAAGGTGCAAATAGTTCTGAAATTGAACCGAGTACAATACATCCAGTTATTGATTTATTGCCTGAGCAGAAAAACGTTGTGGATAAGGGTGCAACAATGAGACTTGGAGGATATGACATCAATGTTAAATCTGGAAGTCAAGCAGAAAGTATTTATGGGAATATTGCAAGATTAAGATTTAGGCATAGGTGGGAAGTTAATCCTGAATATATAGAAAAATTAAAAGATGCTGGACTTGTTTTTTCGGGTTATTCTGCAGATGAAAGAATAATGCAAATATTAGAATTGCCCAATCATAAATTCTTTATGGCAACACAGGCCCATCCAGAATTAACTTCTAAATTAGAAAGGCCGGATGGATTGTTCTTTAATTTTGTTAAAAGTTGTTTAAATTAATCTTCTTTTTGATTTCTTCTGTAACGCGAAGTTCTTGACATGTCGTAAGCATATATTTTTTCTAGGTATCTCTTCCCTTCTTTGTTCTTAAGATGTCTAATCATTTTTGGACCTTCTTTTCTCATATAAATTGCAGAACCATAAAGAATGCATCTGTGATTTCCTTCTAACATTTCAATCAATTCTAAACCTACCATTCCTTTGGGAGCATTAATTGGAGCCTCCCCATTATGAGTTACAATTTCTAATTTGTCAAAATCTAATCTATCCTCCAAGCCGTCCCCTTGTGGAAATTTTCTAAACCTTACAATTAGTTTGGAGGGAGGTTGCTCCTTATGTTTTTTTTCTGGCATTTGAATCACTTCAGAGTATTATTAGTGTCCATTATAGAGTAATAACTAATACTTAAATTTATTGAAGAAAAAAATGGGCGGTTGAACCGCCATTTGATTTTTATTATTCTTTACAAGCTGCAAAGCTACCGTTACCGGTGTGTCTTAATAAATTAAGACTTGCTATAGCGCCTAGTCTGAATAAAATGTCTATCATCATCATTGGATTTGCAGTATCTTTGATATGTACTGTCAAAATAGCAACTGCTAAAATGATGATTAATGGTATAACTGCTAGTTTAACTCTGTATCCCACAATAAGTGCAATTCCGAATACTATCTCAGATAAGATTAAAATCCATCCGAAAAAAGCTGCACTTGGAAAACCAAGTCCACCCAACATACCGATGATCATTTCTGGAGTTTGTAGTTTAGATATTCCTGGAATCAGAAATAAAAGACCCAACATAACTCTCATGAATGTTATTGAATAGTTTTTTCCATTACTCATAGTTCTTTCCCCCCTCGATTGATGAGTATATTTGGTTAATCCTCTTTAAAAATGTTATATTTAACTCAATAATGGTTTTCTAATGATTATATAGATATATTTAGTTTAAAAAGAAACGTTTATTAAGTTATATTATCGCAAATAGTTTAAGGTGATGGTAAAAAAAGTGGATTTTTTAGATTTATTGAAAAATAGTAATACTACTTTTGATTTTGAAACTAAGGCAGTTAAATCTGGAGATTTAAAGAAAATTCTAGAAGCGGGAAGATTTTCACCAAGCTCCCAAAATAGTCAACCTTGGAAGTTTATTGTTGTAAAAAATGAAAAGACCATTGATCAATTAATGAAGTCCTGTGTATATGGAGCATTTTACAAAGATCCCCCTTTAATGATTGCAGTTGTTTTAGAACCGCTAGAGAAAAAGTTTGCTGGACTTGCAAAAAGCGGATTTAAAAATTTATTAGATTACCATAGACATTTAGACATTAGTTTACCTGTCATGAATATGTATCTAGAAACTAATAGCCTTGGCTTGAACGGATGCATTGTTTCTCCCGAAATAAATGTGGCTAATAAAATCTTAAAAGTTTCTAAAAATTCTGAAGCAATTTTATTGTTAGGAATAGGTCACAAGAAAAAAGGATCTTATACTAAAAAGAAAGAAAGAAGGGCATTGAAGGACATAGTATTCTATGAGAAGTATGGTGGTAAAAAATGACTACTGTTGGATTGAAAGGGAAGATTACTAAACTTTTGAAATCTAAGGGGATATGTGTTTGTGTTACTAAGGCTGGAAACTACCATGAAGTTAACAAAGAAATATTGAGGCAAATATCTAAAAACAAAACAATTTATGTTTCTCTAAACAAAAGCTGTGAAAATGTTGTTAAAGATCTTAAAAAAGATAAAATAAGTGATAAAAATTTCTTATTCATAGATGCTAAAGGTAAGAATTACAAGGAAGGCAATTTTATATCGATTGCAGATCCATGTGCCTTGACACAGATGTCTATCGCCATTACTACTGCTGCAAATACAGGTGGATTTGGAAGTTTATTTTTAGATACATTGAATACTTTGTTAATTTACAACGATATGAAAACCTCTGAAAAATTTACACAGTATATCTTGAATAAGTTAAAAAGTTTGAATATGGATGCAGTAGTTATGTCTATTGAAGAGGATAAGGCAAAAGAGATTATTGCTTTAATAGCTCAAATCTCGGATGAGCTAGTTAGTATATAAAAATAAAAAAAGGAATTTGTTATTTTGAAAACATTTTTTTCAAAAGTGGAATCATAAAGATTATTGATAACATTAAGTACCAAGTCCAATGAACTCCTAAAACCAAATTCCTGAATTCTGCCCATGCTGTTACTAAAAATAGTGTGAAGAAGAAAACTGTTCCCTTTAGTAAAGAAATATCGTACCACTTCATCTTTTTAGCTAGCTTTTCTACTTTTTTGAATAAATTCATGTTATTACCTCCAAATTGGATAAGTAGAATTGATATTTAGATTTAACTATTGAATCATTTAGAAAGGATTATAACTCTCAAAGAAAAGTTCTTTTGTATGTTTTGGATTCATATCTTAATTTTAATTGGTGGACTGATTGCTTTATTGAAAGGCTCTGATGTTTTTGTTGAATCTGCTTCTAGAATGGCAAAAAGATTTGGCGTTACTGAATTAGTTATTGGACTTACATTAGTTGCATTGGGAACTTCTATTCCTGAATTAGCTTCATCTGTAGCAGCTGCATTGAAAGGCTCTGGTAACATGGTTATTGGAAATGTTATTGGAAGTAATATTGCAAACATTGGTTTGATATTGGGAGTTGCTGCTTTACTTTATGGATTAAAAACTAATGAGAAGATAGTTAGAAGAGATTCATACATTATGATATTTGGTTTAGTTTTGTTTTATCTACTTGCATTAAGAGGTTCTATTGGAATTATTGAAGGAATTGTATTCTTGTTATTGTACTTTGCATATATTGGATTTTTAATAAAAACTAGAGATGCTCTAGAGGGATATCATTTGAATCACTTTTTTACTTATTTTTTGAGATTTGGTTATTTAAGAGATATTAGACAAAGAAGATTTAAGAAGGTCTTTGAGGATGGAAAAATAACTAAATCTGAGAAAAAAATTGTTGTGGAATATGGATGGTTATTTGTAAGAGATGTTTTTCTTTTTACTATTGGAACTATCTTAATTTTTGTAGGTGCTAAATATTTAATTACTGAAGCTATTTGGTTATCTAATTTCTTTAAAGTCTCTGAAGGAGTTATAGGATTAACATTAGTTGCATTGGGAACTTCTTTACCTGAGTTAGGAGTTACTTTGAGTGCGGCAAAGAAGGGTTATGGAGAAATGATATTGGGTACAATTATTGGAAGTAATATTGCTAATACATTTTTAGTTGTTGGGGTCTCTTCAATAATAACGCCATTAGTTATGGTGAGGGAAACCTTGATGTTTATGGTCCCTTCAATGTTATTAATTTCATTGGTTGCTATTTTTTCTATGAATCACAAGTTGAAGGTAGGTAAATTAAAAGGAGCATTATTATTGTCACTTTATTTGTTATTTATGGGATTTGTTATTTATAGATCTGTTATGTATTAGTTTTAAGAAAGAACATAATCTGCGGCGGCCGGGGTTCGAACCCGAGTCCCAGCGTTGGCAACGCTGGATACTAACCACTATACTACCACCGCAATGATACTATCTTGTAGAGATTTGATTTAAAAATCTTTGTAAATTTTCTTAGAATACTTCTGTTATCTTACTTCCAACACGTACTTCTAAATTCTTTTTAAAAGAACTATCTGAAAAATTTAATCTACCTAATTCGTCAGAAACTACAACTCCAGGAAGGCAAATAGCCCCCAATGGAAAATAATCTTCAAGAAATACATTTGTAAGGCCAGAAACAATTCCCAAAGCAATCTCTCTTTTTAATTTATCTTTGGACCACCCATTTTCTGTACAATATGAACTACTTAAGTCTGGATTTATTGAGCCAATGTAAATTGCAGATTTGTCATTACCCTTAGAATCTACTACATCCAAACCGCAATCTTTATGGTCTGGCCTTAGTTTTCTGCACCATCTGCCATCATCTAATTCTAAGTGATAGGATTCTTCGGAAGTTATAAATTTTAGATCGTAAGGAGTCATAACTCCAGTTGTAAAAAATCTTTTAAAAGAGTTTCCTATTGTTATCACTAATTAGTAAGAATAATTATCTACATTCTACTTGCCATCTCATACTACATCCGCCACCACTGTCATCAGTGTCGTCAGTGTAAGTTTGGGTCCATCCGGGATTTTTGCTCCATTCACTACAAGAGTTCCTATCACCCATACATTGCCCATTAACATTACTATTGGCGCCCTTGAAACAAACTCTGCACTCCTTAATACCTAGTAAGTCTTGGTCAAATGCATCTTGAACCTTGTAATTAGCACCTTCGATAGAAATTTTACTTGCAATTAAATCTTGATCTATTGCTTCTTGTATAGTGTAGGCAGCACCTTCAATTGTAACTTCTAATTCTTCAGAACTATGTCCAAATGTAGAAGGAGGTCCACCTGAATTGTAAGCTAAAACCACTATACCTGTTGTTAATAATGTTAAAATTAAAATTAATGTGAATACTGCCTTATTTGTAATATTAATTTGTATCATTTTACCCCTTTTATTGTAAAATTTACTTGTTTTTATGTTTAAATACTTTATGATATAGAAAAGTTATTTATATCTAGGATTTTTTTAGTTAATATGGCAGAACAATTTCAATTAAGAGATATTTTTAATAAAAAAGGTGTTGAAAATCTAGGTAAAAGAATTAAATCTAATTATTCTAAGTTTGATAAAGAAGGCTTTGTTAATAGAATAAATTCTAAATTAGAATCTTTAAGTTTTGGAGATAGAAGTAGATTAATTCAAGATGCATTAATTGAATTCTTACCAAATAATTTTGAAGAGTTGGTTAAAATATTACTTGCTTCATTAAATGATAAACTTGAAAAAGATGATTGGGGAGACTATGATTGTTTTATTGTTGTACCTCAGACATATGTAATTGAAAGATTAGGAATGGATAACTTTGAGGTATCTATGAATGCATTGTATGAAATGACAATGAGGTGTACTTCTGAAGGACCAATTAGAAGATTTATTGAAAATTATCCAGAAAAGAGTTTGAAATTATTAAAAAAATGGACTAAAGATGAAAATGCACATGTTAGAAGATTGGTTAGTGAAGGAACTAGACCAAGGTTACCTCTTGAGTCACCAATTAGAATGTTTGTGAAAGATCCTTCCCCAATAATTCCATTGTTGGAAGAATTGAAAGATGATGATGAACTTTATGTTAGAAGATCTGTTGCAAATAATTTGAATGATATCTCTAAGGACAATCCCGAGGTTGTTGTTAAGACACTGAAAAGATGGATTAAAGGTGCTTCTAAGGATAGAATGTGGTTGATTAGGCACTCTTTAAGAACATTATTCAAAAGAGGTAATAAAGATGCTTTAGAGTTAATGGGTTATTTGAAACCGGATGTATCGGATGTTAAATTGGAGTTATCTCAAGAGTCAGTTAATATGGGAGAAAGTTTTAATTTTAAAGTTTCGTTTAAATCAAATATTGAACAAAAATTAATGATAGATTATGCAGTACATTATATGAAGGCTAATGGTAAGACTAAAGATAAAGTTTTCAAATTGAGAATTGTAGATGCTAAGAAAAATGAAATGTTAGATTATAATAAAAAACATTCATTTAAAGAAATGACTACTAGAAAACACCACAAAGGTAAACATCTTTTAGAAATAATAATTAATGGTGAATTGTTTGATAAAAAAGAGTTTGAATTAGTTTGTTGAAGAATATGTGACATCAATTTGAGGATTTCTTAATGCTGAACTAATTTTTGTACATTTGAAATCAAAACTTGATTGGAAATCTTCTGGAAATTTAAATTCTGAATCTACCGAGTGACCTTTCTCAGTTGTATGTTTTAATCCTGCATAATCAGTAATACCATCTAATGGTTTCCCTCCATACCCGTCAATCAATATGAATTTATGAGGTTTATTTGAAGTTGTTACTCTCAAAGACCTTCCATTAGAATTTCTTTGTGCTAAGACATCATAGTTTTTTCCATCTAAACTAAAATTTGCGCCATATGAAAAAGTAGAAGGATTTCTACTACTCCTATTTGCATTAAGTGTAATAAAATTATATGTATCTCTTATAGCTGTAGGAATTGATGAATCTGTAATTTGTGCAAAATCAATTGTTTCTTGTGGTTTAACTGTAGAACAGCTACCCATTAAACCAGCTAAAATTAAAGGTAAACTTGTTTGTTTTAATGTTTCTCTTATTGTCATCAAGTAATCACTTCGTGATTTATTTAAACTGTTTATTGTTTTTAAACATTTTCGTTATTGAATAAACTTGTTTATAACATTTAAAAGGAAGTGTGAGGAAGATTTATAATGAGCTATTTTTGTTTTGATGTTTAGAGATTTTAAAAAAAATGACAAGAATAACTGATAAGACATATGCCCTAAATGATTTACAAGGAAGAGTGCATATGGTTGCAAGAGAACCCCTTTCCTCGAAGACAGAATTATCTAATTCATTAAACGATCTAGCGAAATATTTTGCCGAAAAAAGAGATTTTCGGTTAAAAGATGGAAATAGGCACAAACGTAACTTTTGGGAACCTACAGAAGTAAACCATGGTGACTTCTTGATAGACATTGTTAATTCTATGATGATTGCAGAAATCGGTGAAGATGAATTTTCTAGTTGTGGTCGTGGACTAATAGATCTTATGGGAAAAATCTATGTTAATTGTGATGACTCCAGTTATTTTGGAGGATTTGTTTTACCTAAATTGGCTGAAAAAGGATTTGTTAAGACTGGAGATGACCTTGTTAAAAGTGCAGAAGTTGCTAATAATCTTAGAAATGGAAGATCGGATCTTAACAAGAAAAAATCTGGAATAGTTTTTTTTCCAATACTTTCTAGCGGCCTTAGTTATGCAGGTATAAATTCATTAAGCAAGTTATATGGATTTAGCCCTGGTTCTAAAAACTATGAAAAGCATTTAGAAAGGATGAAGCAAGCTTCCGCTGGCCTATAATGGTTGGAAAGGGTTCCTTCTAAAATATATTTATTAGATTTGTAAAATTCAATTTCTTTTTCTGATTCAGCAAGCGTTAATTCTATTTTAGATGTTTCTGAAGAATTCTTAACAATTTTTTCTGCTTCTTCTAAAAGATCTTGTGCTACCTCTTTTGTTTGGAATGCGAAATGTCTAAACTTCCACAACTTATGGGAACCGTTTTCATTTTGTCCAAAGTTTACTAAAAATAATGCACCTACAATAGAATTTGTTTCATCATAAACAATTAATGCATTTTCTTCAGATTGCTCTTTTAAATAATCAATAATTTCTTTTTCTGATTTTTGAAATATATTATGTGTATTGAAGAAAGATTTGTATAATCTTACAAGTTTTTCAAAATCTTCGTTTTGTATTCCTCTTATAGCCATAGTATATTAGTAGTTAAGCAAGCATATAAATTTTGTTATGAAAAATGATTTAAACTAGAAAAATTCTAAATTAAGTGTAATGATTCGTAAAGGAAGTAATGATTTAGACAAATTAGTACTTGGTTACCAACTAAATAAAGATTCTGGAGTTCTTGATGAAATTTGTGATAGATCATATCCAATTATTGGACAAATTACAAAACAAGTATATCGTCACAGCAAAAATTTTGATAGAAAGGAATTTTTTCAAGATGGATGTGAATGCTTAATTTCAAGTGCAGTTAAGAACTATGATGAAACTAAAGGTCTTAGTTTTGAAAGATATTTAGGGTTTAGAGTTAAGGGTGCTATTGAAGATGGATTAAGAAGAATAGACCATTTAGGTAGAACCCAAAGAAGAAGAATAACAAAACTTCGTGAAGCTCAAGGTTTTTATGAAACTGTCCATGGAAAGAAAAGATTTACTATCGGAGAACTTATTGAACTAACAGGAAAAACTAGAAAATCAATACTAACAACTTTAATGTTAGATGAAGGAAGACTTGTTTCTTTATCTAGGCCCCCGCTCGGATCAAATAGCAGTTTGGATACTGTTTTGGGTTTTTCTGATGACCCTTCTGCAATTGCAATCCAACATGAATTTTCTGAAATGACTTACAAATTTATGGAAGAAAGGTTAACACCCAATACTTTTGAAGCAATACATCTCCGCTATATAGAAAATATGACTTTGAGAGAAATTTCTAAACTTCAAGGCATAACTGAATCAAGAATATCTAAAAATGTGTCTAATGGCCTTAATGAGTTGAAAATTTTCTTCTCTGGAAAAATTGGAACTGAGCCTATGGATGGGCAGCATTCTGCAGCCTAATTAAAGGAAAGCTTTATATTTTAAATTAACAATAGTTATTCATATTCTGGTGAAATTGATGAAAAAAATAATATTACTATCCATACTTACATTATTTATTATTGGTTGTGAGAAAATGGAAATTGAAGAAAATTATGATACTGAAGACTATCAAATAGCCACATTTGCAGGCGGATGCTTTTGGTGCACTGAATCTGATTTCGAAAAACAAGAAGGGGTTTTAGAAGTTATATCTGGATTTAGTGGTGGTTCAGAAATAGATCCTTCTTACAAAGAAGTTTCTTCTGGGATAACTGGACATACTGAAGCAGTGCAAGTTAAATTTAATCCAGAAATTATATCTTACAGTGATTTATTGGAAGTCTTTTGGACACATGTAGATCCAACCGATACAAATGGGCAATTTGTAGATAGGGGTCAACAATATAGGCCGGCAATATTCTATCATGATGAAGAACAAAAAAAACTAGCAGAAGATTCAAAGATAAAATTAAATGAATCCAATATTTTTAACAAACCTATTGTTGTTGAAATAACTAAATTTGAAAGCTTTTATGCTGCTGAAGATTACCATCAGAACTATTACAAAAAAAGTTCAATAAGATATAATTTTTACAGGGGAAATTCTGGAAGAGATCAATTTTTAGAAAACACTTGGAACAATCATACATTTACACTTACAGATAAAAAATATACTAAACTTAGTGAAGCTGAAATAAAGGAAATGTTAACGCCATCGCAATATAGGGTTGTGAAAGGTAATAAAACTGAAAAATCTTTTGATAATGAGTACTGGGATAATGAAGAAGAAGGTATATACGTAGATGTTGTTTCTGGAGAACCATTGTTTAGTTCAACAGATAAATATGTTAGTGGAACTGGATGGCCAAGCTTTACAAAACCATTGGAAGAAAACAATGTTGTTACGTTGAAAGACTATAAATTGTTTATTCCTAGAACTGAAGTTAGAAGTAATGTTGGAGACTCGCATTTAGGCCATGTTTTTGATGATGGTCCAGAACCTAATGGATTAAGATGGTGTATGAATTCTGCAGCTTTGAAGTTTATTCCTAAAAATGAATTAACAGAAAAAGGTTATGAAGAATATTCTTATTTATTTGATTAGAATGGACGCCTTCTAACTGGTCCGCTACTAGAACTTTTTCTTGGACTTTTTGAAGTACTAGATCTACCTCTAGGACTACTTGATCTTGCTCTTGGACCGCTAGGTCTTCCGCCTTGTCCTCTGGATCCACCTCTAGGTCCGCCTCTTGATCCACCTCTGGGTCTTCCACGAGGTCCGCCTCTTGATCCGCCTCTTGAAGATGATCTGTTTTCTTGACTTCTAGGTACTTTGTGTACAAATTCAACTAAGTCAAAATCAGGTGTTTCTAATCTTTCGATTTTAATTTTAGGATTATTCAATACTTCTTGGAATGCACGATGATCTTTTTCAGATAATAATGTAATTGCAGTTCCTTCTTCTCCTGCACGTGCAGTACGTCCAACTCTATGGGTGTAGTCTTCAGAACTTTGAGGAACATCATAGTTGTAAACATGAGTTAATAATTTAATATCTAAACCTCTAGCAGCAATATCACTTGCAACTAAAATTTTAGTTTCTTTATCATGGAATGCAGTGATAACTTTCTTCCTTTTATTTTGAGTTAAACCGCCGTGAAGTGCATCTGCAGGCATACCGTTTTTGTTTAAGTTGAATGTAACTACATCAACCATTCTTCTTGTTGCACAGAATACTATTACGTGAGGTTCTGTTTCATTTTTTAATAAATGTAATAATAAATGGAATCTTTTGCTTGTTTGAACATCGTAGTAATATTGTTTTAGTAATTTAGTATCTACATGTTCTTTGATGTTAACTCTCTTAGGTGTCTTCATGTTTCTTTTAATTAAACGTTCCATCATTCTTGGAATTGTTGCTGAGAACATTAGAGTTTGTCTATCTTTAGGAGTCTTTTTTAGAATAAATTCAACGTCTTTGATGAATCCCATGTCTAGCATACGATCTGCTTCATCTAAAACTGCTGTTTTGATTGTGCTTAAATCTATAACTTTTCTATTCATTAAGTCACATAGACGACCAGGAGTTGCAACAATAATATGTGCATGAGGTACTTTTCTTATTTGATTGTTAATAGAAACTCCACCATAAACTTCTAGAGTGTTAATTTTAGTGTATTTTGTTATTTTCTTGAATTCTTCTGATACTTGTTCACATAATTCTCTTGTAGGTACGAGAACTACTGCTTGTAATGATCCCCTTAGATCGATTGTTTCAACAATTGGAAGTGCGAAGCCTAGAGTTTTACCTGAACCAGTGCTAGATTGACAAATTATATCGTGCCCTTTAACGATTAAAGGTACTGTTTCTTGCTGTACAGGCGTAGGACTGTGAAAATCTAATTCTTTTAGTGCTTTCTTGAATGAAGGGTTACTAAGTAACTTTTCAAATGTATGATCTTGTTTCATCTGGTTGTTCTCGATTTACCCTTTATAAAGTCATAGGAGTGGCTTTTTTGAGATTAATTGATGTAAAAGTTGAATCTAGATAGCTTCTTCTAAAGGGACATCATATCTTCTAAATATTTGAAGTTCTCTTGAATAAGCATCTTTTTCTGGAACTGGCATTTTGTAACCGAATTCTGCATCTCCTTTTCCGATGTCTAATCCTTCTGCCATTAATAATCGAATGTATGCCATTAAAGGTCCAGTATTCATTATGCCTGTTTCTTTTCTTAAGCTAGATCCCAATGAAAAAGTTTTGGACCAGTAAGTATTCACCTCTAGACCGCCCAAAAGTTTTGCATGGAATTCTGCGTCTAATTCTCCAAATTCAAAATTGATTACGTCCGATAATTCGCTTCTTTCCATAAATAATTCCTATAAAATTGAAGTTTTAAGACTTTCTCAAAATACCCTAAAAAATTGTTGTAAACCAAAAATGCCTATAGATTAAAATTTGGAAGAACTTTGATCCCTATAAAATAAACTAAACAAACTCTAGATTTAGTTAAAATCAACAACTGGAGCTGTTTCTGCGCCTGCATCAGATTCAAAGAATTCTTTTTCTGTGTAACCAAGGGAGTTTGCAACCCATTTACTAGGTATTCTCTTGATTTTGATATTGAATGCCTTAACTGCATCATTGTATCTTCCTCTTTCAGTAGATACTCTATTTTCTGTACCTTCTAATTGTGATTGCATTGCTAGGAAGTTTTCAGTTGCTTTAAGATCAGGATAAGCTTCAACTACAATGTTTAATCCACTAATTACTGAATCCATTTGTCCACCCATTGCATTCATTGCTGCAGGATTTAATCCACTTCCTACAGAAGTTTGGATTTCAGTTGCTTTTGTTCTTAGTTCTGCAATTTGAGCTTGTGTATCTGCTTCAAAGTCTCTTGCACCTTCAACTGTGGCAATTAAGTTAGGAATTAAATCGGCTCTTCTTTGGAATTGATTTTCAACTTGGGCCCATTGGGTATCTACACTTTCGTCTAATCTAATTAAACTGTTGTAAATTCCAACCCACCAGAAAATAATAACTAGAATAAAAATACCTATTCCAATAATCCATTTGGTTGAATTCTTCATTCCCTTTTTTGCCATGTTTAATATCTCTTTAAGTTATTTTTAAATGTTGTTATACATTCATTTCATCTAAAATATGACTTAGTTTTGAAAGTAAGTCTACTAGCTTCTTAATAGCTTCTTCCTTATCTAAATGTCCGTTTCTTTTTATTTCACTTAATGCTGAAATGTTTAATTTGTATTCTTTTTCTGTTAAATTGAAAATGTCTTCTAAGTTATTAGGTACTTTTTTTCCTTTTAAGAATAAAAGACCATTTAACATTGGAAGCAATGTTGGAATTGAAGATTCAATGATTAATTTTAATTCCTTATTAGATTTAACAACCAAATAACTTTGCCTTAAGTTAATTAATTTTGATCTGAATTCAAATTCTAGTTGTCTTCTTATGTGTTTCTTGTCAAATTTTAAATTGTTTAAAATATCTTCACCAAATAATATTTTATGATTTAATTTCATATTTAGAAAATCTAAAGGGAACACGTCCATTCCATCCATGAGTTCTTCCTTAGTTAACAATAATGGGAATTTTTTTGTTTTTTTAAAACAATCTTGTAAATTTTTCTTTGCACTGTTTAAAGTGTGTGAATCTATTTGATCTAAGATAATTACTATTTGAGAATCTTCCTTTCCAAACTCTGCAATACATACTAAATTTCCACCAAATATCTTTTGAATTTCTGTTATCATATCCATTTTAATTACTCCTTAACTTTAAAAGTTTCCTCCGAAACCGCCGCCACCAAATCCTCCTCCGCCGAAGCCTCCGAAGCCACTTGATCCTAATCCGCCTGAACCACCGTTCCATCTAGGACCTGGTAAGAATAGTGGAATGAACATAAATCTATTTTTTTGTCCTTTTTTGTTGAATGCACTCGAAATTATACTTATTAGAAAAAACCAATAAATCCAAGATGAGAAAAATCCTCTAGTAGATTGTAAGTAACTGGATTGATATTTAGAAAGAACTTCTTCTTCGCCATTTAAAATTCCTTGAACTGCTACTAACATTTCAAAAATTCCCTTTCCGAATTCATCTTCTTTGAAATTAGGTTCTAATATTCTTGTTCCCAAAGTTACTTTAGAAGCATCGGGGATTAAACCTTCTAGTCCATAACCTACATCTACACGATATTCTCTTTCGTCCATTGCAACTAGAACCAATAATCCATTGTCAACATCCTTTTTACCAATTTCATACTTTTCAAATAGTGTAGCTGAATACTCTTCCTTTGACATTCCTTCTAATGATTGAACTGTTACAATTGCAATTTCAACTGTTGTTGTTTGTTCTATCTGTTTTGCCAAGGCAGTTATTTGTTGTTCATATTCTGGATCTATAATATTTGCTTGATCTGTAATAAAGTCATTTAATACTGGAAAATTGATAGCTAAAGTAGATGGAATGATTAGCAAAAATACTAAGATTATACTTAATTTCATTGCTTAAGCTATCTAATGTAGATTATTAAAACTTCCTATGATATGTTGTTTAATCTTTGCCTGAAAACTATTTTAAGAAGTTTTCTTTGAGAAATATGCACCTTGCACATAAGCTCCAAGGAACATGCCACCTATTCCAATTAAAATAGGCATATTTCCTATACCTATGCTAGCTAGTGCAGAACCAGGACATAGGCCTGAAATGCCCCAACCAATTCCAAAAATTACTGCCCCTATAATTGCATCTTTACGAATAATTGAAGGATAAGGACTAAACGATTTTGAAACTAATGGTTTTTTTATTGATTTTTTAACAAGTTGGTAGGTGATTAGAGTTATACCTGTGGCCATACCTAGAACGAGTAATAATCCTAAATCCCTTAATTGTAAAAAACTTAAAACTATTTCTGGTTGAGTCATGCCACTGAAGGCAAGTCCAAAGCCAAACAAAAGGCCACCCAAAAATATGGATACTAATTGCAAAGGTTTCATGGTATTACTCCTAGGCTACCAACAATGAATGCCGTAAAAATTGCAATTATTAAAAAAGTTATTACTGCTAAAAAAGAGGATAATGAAAATGAAGCAAGACCACATATTCCATGTCCTGAAGTGCAACCCCTTGAAAATCTTGTACCAAAACCAACTAAAAAACCGCCAAGAGCAAGACGCCACCATTGAACATTAGTTGTAAAGAACTGGCCATTATTGAAAGTAATGGTGAATAAAAAAGCTCCAACAATTAGGCCCAGTGTAAAAACAATTCTCCATACGCGAGTAGTAGTGTAAAGTTTTCTTTGAAAGTACTCTTTATTAGAAAAGTATGAAATTGTTGAACTAAAAAAACTACTTGCGCCTGCCCGTATGCCTGTAAGCAAAAATATCATACTTACACCTAAACCAATCAGAATGCCACCTACAATGTAATTTGTGATCCCTAATGGAAATAGCAAGTTCACCATTTTAATGTGCTAAAGAGGTTCAAACCTTAATTCGTATCTTTCTTTGTCTTTAATGATATAGCTTCCTAGTTCTGGGCTTTCCTCACCATCAACGTAAAGTTTTACGTTAGATTCTTCCCCATTACATAATTCTCCATTAGTTTTATCTAATAACTCTTCAGATGTAAATTTCTTACCAATTACTTTCATGTATTTAGTTAATGTAATATCTTCTTCATTCCAAACTGTTCCTTCAACATGGATTCTACCATCATCGTGAGTGTGTAATAATGGTCCGCCTAAATGTTGATTAGCTGATGGACGAGGCATAGTTATTTCTTCTCCACAAATAAATACGTTTAGGTCTGCATGCCAATGAATTTGAGATTTGCTAAAAGGTGTTCTTTCTTCCACTGTTGAAGAGGTTATGAATAAATATAATATAGTCCCTAAAATTGCTAAAACTATTGTCCAAGTAAGAATTTTTTTAGTTAAACTTTTTTTAGTTAAACTTTTTTTAGATAATGCTTTTTTTAGATAATGCTTTTTCCCTTTGGATACTTTCTTCGTTTTTTTGTCTTTGTCTTTCTTCTCTTCTTTTCTGTTTTAGTATACTTCTTTCCTTTTTTGTTAATTGGTGAGTTTCTTCAGCCATCTTATAGTATTTTGATATCCTTTCTATTTAAATATTAACTTTAAATGTGTTTGGAAGTTTTTATAAACTCTTATTCTTGAAAGATATTATGAAGAAAATAATGATTTTATTGTTGATATTAATCTTTATTGGAGGATGTAAAATGGATAATACTAAAGTAAGAATGGAAACAAATATGGGTGTAATGGAATTTGAGTTGTATGATGAACTTGTTCCTGAAACTGCAGGTAATTTTAAGAAATTAGTTGAAGAAGGATTCTATGATGGTCAAAGATTTCACAGAATAATTGAGAACTTTATGGTTCAAGGTGGAGATCCACTAAGTAAAGATGTATCTAATACTGCAAGATGGGGAACAGGCGGACCAGGATACGATATTAAAGATGAATTTGTTGATGAACTAAAACATACTAAAAAAGGATTATTAAGTATGGCTAACTCTGGACCAAATACTGGCGGAAGTCAATTCTTTATTACATTAGTTCCGACTCCACACTTAGATGGAAAGCATGCAATCTTTGGAGAAATAGTTTCTGGTGAAGATGTTTTATCTGAGATAGGTAGTGTTGAAACAGATGGTGCAGATAGACCTGTGAAGGAAATTATTGTTGAGAAAGTAAGTATCATCTGAATTTAAGGAAATTTTTATAAACCCCTTACCTTGATTGATAATATGAATCAAAAAAGGGGATTATTTATTGTAGGATTAGTAGTTGTATTAATTATATTTTTTGGAAACTCTGAAAATTCTATTGAACCTATAAATTCCGAATTTTATTCTACAAGTGTTGTTGGTCTTGAAAAATCTAATCCTTCTGAAGAAATTTTACTTAGTGAAGGAGAAGTATATTCATTAGATGCTAGATTTGTTAAACATATTATTGATGGGAAAGAGGTTAGAATGATGGGCTACAATGGGCAAATGCCTGGGCCGATAATCAAAGTTAAACAAGGTGAAATAGCCTATATTGAATTTACAAATAATTTAGATATGGAAACTACCGTTCATTGGCACGGAATAAGATTAAAGAATGAATTTGATGGAGTGCCAGGAGTTACACAGAATCCAGTATTACCTGGAGAATCTTTTATGTATGAAATTAATTTCAAAGATGAAGGAGTTTATTGGTATCATCCACATATTAGAGAAGACTATCAACAAGAACTGGGACTTTATGGAAATATAATTGTTGAGCCAATTGAAAGTGATTATTACAATCCTGTTAATTTTGAAGAGTATCTTATTTTAGATGACATTTCAATTGAAGGAGATAAAATATCTTCTTTTGATAAAGATTTGATAACTAATTCTTTAATGGGTCGTTTTGGAGAAACAATGCTAACTAATGGTGAATCTGATTTTGTTTTGAATGTTAACACTGGAGATGTTGGAAGATTCTTCATAAGCAATGTAGCAAACACAAGAACAATGAATATTTCTTTTAGTAATCTAGATATTAAAATGATTGGTAGCGATATTGGAAGTTATGTTTCTGAAGAGTTTGTTAATTCTTTTATTATTGCTCCTGCTGAAAGATACACTGTAGAAGTTTTATTTGATAAAGAAGGCGTGTATGAAATTGTTAATAATAATCCTTTAGAGAGAAGAGTTATGGGTAAAATAATTGTTTCTGGTGAAAATGAAAAAGATTACTCTGCATCATTTAATACACTCGGAACTAATAATTATGTTAAAGAAGATATTGGAAACTTTGAAATTTATTTTGATAAACCTGTAGACCATACTATAGACCTTACTGTTTTGATGAATGGTATGGTGGATATGGAAAATATGATGAATGATATGCAAGGAATGGTGAGCTCTGAAGAAGGTCATGATATGGGCGGAATGGATATGATGGGAGATGAAGAGCACCAAGAAGAGATAGAATGGGAAGATACTATGGCTATGATGAATGATATGTCCAATAATCAATCATTAACTTGGATTATGAAGGATAGAGAAAGTGGGAAAGAAAACATGGACATCAATTATTCTTGGAATGTTGGAGATGTTGTAAAAATAAGATTATTTAATGATCCTGAATCAGAGCATCCAATGCAGCACCCTATACATTTTCACGGTCAAAGATTTTTGGTATTAGATGAGAATGGAGTTAGAAGTGATAATCTTGTTTGGAAAGACACAGTCTTAGTTCCTGTTGGATCTTCAGTTGATGTTTTATTAGAAATAAGTAATCCTGGAGACTGGATGGCTCACTGCCATATTGCAGAACATCTTCAAACAAATATGATGACTATGTTTAATGTTGAATAATCCTTTTTTATTACAACTATTGTTTTAAATGCTAAATTTGCTTAATATTTATGAAAAAATTATTTACTAGCGAAAGTGTAACAGAAGGACATCCTGATAAGGTATGTGATCAAATATCCGATGCAATCTTAGATGAATGTTTAAGTCAAGATCCAGAATCTAGAGTTGCTATAGAATGCCTAACTAAAACTGGTGTTGTTGTAGTTGCTGGTGAATTAACAACTAAAGCTATCCTAAATATTCCTAAAATTGCAAGAAAAACTTTGAATGAAATTGGATATACCAAAAGTTCTCATGGAATTCATGCAGACACTTGTGCAATTATGACACATGTTGAAGAACAGAGTCCAGATATTTCTCAAGGGGTTACTGAAGGTGAAGGAGAGTTTACTGAACAAGGGGCTGGAGATCAAGGAATGATGTTTGGTTTTGCTTGTAATGAAACTAAAGAATTAATGCCCTTACCCATAAGTTTAGCTCACAAATTAACTGAAAAATTATCTAATGTTAGAAAGAGTAAAGAAATAGATTATTTATGTCCTGATGGAAAATCTCAAGTTACTGTGGAATACGAACATGGTAAGCCTACTAGAGTTCACACTGTAGTTGTTTCTTCACAGCACGATGAAGGGATTGAACAATCTAAGTTGAAAGAAGATATATTAGAAAAAGTAATCAAACCTGTTTGTGGAGATTATTTAGACGAGAATACTAGATATTTTATTAATCCTACTGGAAAATTCGTTTTGGGTGGACCTTATGCTGATGCAGGTTTAACTGGTAGAAAAATTATTGTTGATACATATGGTGGAATGGGTCGTCATGGTGGCGGTGCATTTTCAGGTAAAGATCCTAGTAAGGTTGATAGAAGTGCTGCATATGCTGCAAGATTCATTGCTAAGAATTTAGTTTCTAATGGTTTTTGTGGAAAATGTGAAGTAGGTTTGAGTTATGCCATTGGGGTTGCTGAACCGATTAGTATTTTTGTTGATACATTTGGAACTTCTGAAAAAAGTGAAGAGGAATTAGTTGAAGTTGTTAAGAAAAACTTTCCATTGAAACCGGCAGAAATTTTAAAATACTTTGATATGAAAAAACCAATTTATAGGCCTACTGCGGCTTACGGACATTTTGGTGATTTTGATTATCCTTGGGAAAGGTTAATTGAGATTAAATAGACTTATCTTGAGTTATTTAAAAAAATTTAAGTGGGCCCGGGAGGATTCGAACCTCCGATAACCGCCTTGTAAGGGCGGTGCCATAACCAGACTAGACCACGAGCCCGTGTTCTTGAAATGTCTTAGAGAGTATATTTAAAGATTGTTGTTTTAAATAAAGTATGGTGTCTGTGCAAAAATGCCCTAAATGTGGATCTACAGATGTTGATTTTTATGCTGGTGGCTTAACTGGAGTCCATCATTGTAAAAATTGCGGTTATATTGGTCCAATATTCATAGAGGAAGATATTGAAATAAAGCAATAAAATATTTAAGTAGTTAACTGAAAATATTTGTATGCTTCTTAAAAAAGTAGATAGGGATGTAAGTAGAGTTATAGGAAAAATAGGCAATTCTTATTTTAATCCATTGAATACTCATGAAGAGAAAAAGAAAGTCTTCAAAGACAATACATATAATCCTAAATTTAAATACACTCCTCCCAAAAAGACATTAGAAAGTGCAGAAAAAATGTTGAATGAACTAAAAACAGATAACACTGTTTATGGTCAACTTCTAAGAAGAAAAATTAAGGAATTACAAAATACATTGGGCATGATAAAGAATACTGGTAAAAAGAATTTTACTAATTATTCTTTAAAGGTTTATGGAAGGCCCAGTCAAGAGTTAGTAAGGACTGCAAAGAAAATATTAAAAATAGATGAAGAAGAAGTTTGGAAAAAGTATTCAAAACTTTCAGTACATAAAAAATTTACAGATACATTTATGCTTAACAAATATGATTGGGAAGTTAAGGAAAAAAATATGGTTGCAGGTGCAGCCGTTAATTCAAAGAAGAGAACATTATTCTTAAACAAAGAAAAAGATTTTAGTGAAAGAGATGTTAAAAGACTAATAATCCATGAGATAGGTACACATGTAGCAAGATATGAAAATGGTAAAAAGCAAAAGTACGCTATGTTTTCATTCGGATTTCCTAATTACTTAGAAACTGAAGAGGGCTTTGCTGCCTATAATGAATATAAATGTGGACTTTTGTCTCCAAAGATATTGAAAACTTATGCTGGAAGAGTTCTTGCAAATGATCTAAGCTTGAAAAATAGTTTCTGTGCAGTTTACAACTCACTATTAGAATATTTTCCAAAAAACGATGCATGGACTTTAACATTAAGGGCTAAAAGAGGTTTATCCGATACTTCAAAGCCTGGAGCGTTTACAAAAGATCATATATACCTGAAAGGATTCTTGAATGTTAAGAAGTATGCAGAAAGAGGCGGAGATATTAAAAAACTGTATATAGGTAAAATTGGAATTGAACACGTTCCATTGTTAAAATATATAATATGAAATTTAAAGAAAAATTTATCGATAAATATAGTAAACTTACTGATTTTGAAGAGTATAAAGAATCAGTAGTTAGGAATTTTGCTAGAAAGAGTATTAGAATCAATACATTAGATTATACTATAAAAGAAGTTAAAAAAAGTTTAGAACGGGACGGATGGTTACTTAGACAAATTCCATGGTGTAGAACTGGATTTTTTATAGAACATTCGACAGGTAGAAGAGATATTGGAAATACTAAACAACATAAAAAAGGAATGTTCTTTTCTCAAGGTGCTCCAAGTATGATTCCTTCTTTGTTGATGAATATTTCTGGGAAGGCTAAGGTTTTAGATATGTGTGCTGCCCCAGGAGGTAAAACACACCATTTGGCTTGTTTAATGAATAATAAGGGATACTTGCTTGCCAATGAACCTAATAATTTTAGAAAAAGAATATTAAAATTAAACTTAGAAAGGTGTGGAGTTGAAAATGTTGCATTTGATTCCCAAAATGGAGAAGATTATACTAATAATGAAAAGTTTGATGCAATTTTAATTGATGCACCTTGTACTGGCAGTGGATTGATTAAAGGCAAGATCGCAAGAACTAAAAAATTATTGAGGGAATGGAATCCAAAAATAACTACTAAGTATGCTAAAAAACAAAGATGGATGTTAGAGGCAGCCATTAAACATTTGAGAAAGCATGGAAGAATTGTTTATTCAACATGTAGTATGGAGCCTGAAGAAGATGAGTTATTAGTTGATGATTTTATTAAAGACCATGATGACTTTAAATTACTTAAAAATATAAGAGTTGAAGGATATAAGGTAAAAAGTAGCTTGAAAGATTATATTAAAATCTGGCCACAATATTACGATACTAATGGTTTTTTTGTAGCAGTGATTGAGAGAAAGTAAAATGGAAAATTTTGAAGTGTACGAAGGAAGTAATGATTTACCTGTAGTAGTTTCTTGTGAACATGCGTCAGGATTTGTTCCAGAAGAATTGAATAATTTAGGCGTTTCTGTAGATGAATTAAATAGTTGTAATTATTTATTTGATAAAGGTGCTGAAGGGGCTTATGATTTTCTTGTTGCTAAATTAGGCTGTAATGGCATAAAGGCCAAAGTTTCTAGACTTGTTATAGATGTTAATAGGGACTTGGATCAAGAAAGTTTAATTAGGACTAGTTGTGGCCCCCATTCGTTTAATGGAAATAAAGGTATAACTGAAGAGGAAAAGAAAGATCGGATAGAAAAGTATTATTTACCTTATAGGAATAAGTTACATAATCTGTTGTCAGACTGTGAAAAGAAACATGGAGTTTGTTTTTATTTTTCTATCCATACTATGGAAAACTGTTTTGAAAAAGAAAGAAGAGAAATGGATTTTGCAATAATTTATAATAAAGGAGAGAAAGTTGCTAAAAAACTTGGAGAAAGTTTAGAAAAAAAGGGTCATGTTGTAACATATAACAATCCCTATACTTTGAAAAAAGATATCATAAGAGTAACTCATGATTCAGAGGTTATGAAATTTAATGAATTTGCGGTTGTTGTAGAGATTAATGATGGGTTAGTAAATGATCTCAATATAACAGAATCATTATTTGATGCTATAAGATCTGTTGCTGAAGATTATTCGTCCCAGAAATAAACTCTAAAGATCTTTGGATTGTCCGAAGCCAACATAATACTTTCTGTGAATATTGTTTTCTCTACAGGTAATGTTCCTTGTAGACAAGATTTGGATTGATCGCATATTTCTGCGAGATATACATAACCATGAGGAGTATAAGGTTCTATGAACTTGTTTATACTAATTACGCAAGGAGTTTGTAATATTCGTTCGGGATATTGACTAGATGCATTGTTTAAAGCACCATTAGCACGAGTTACATCTAGAAGACAGTCTCTAAATGTTTGATTAATGGATACCTCTGAAAGTACTGCAGAGTGAGCTTGTTTTATTGAATTTGGTTTTGAAATGTCAAAATCTTGTTTAGGAGTTATAGTGTTAACTAAAGTTAATAATAAAATTATTGCTAAAACTGCTTCCATTGTCCTAATGAATCCTTTTTTATTTACCATACTCTAATGTTAACCTTTGTAGGACTCCTTTTTCCATCTTCATTTAAAATTGGCATTGAAATTTCTTTAACAAATACACTTGATTGATCGGAAGGTTCAAATTCTGGAGAAGTTATCTTTACTAAAGTCCCATTTAGATAATCTAAGTGAATTGAAAAGTCTCTTGAATCTGGAAAACTCCAGTCTTCCTTTTTTTCAGAGTAAGTTATATCTTCATTAATCAAATGGTTAATCCTTATCATGCTTAAACCATTGAATAATTCTTTAGAACCTAATGAGTATGTGCACATGTCTGTAGATGAACATGTATCCTCCATTTCAAATATTTTGTTTGAACTTACCCAATCTTTCTCTATTGAAACTAGATAAATTCCAGAGGTGGAAGTTGATCCTGCACTAATGTTTGTATTGCAATTTGAACCAGAAATACAACTTATAATAATTAGTGAAGAAGTGTTAGTTATGGAAATATCTAAACTGCCTAAATCTTGATTGGAGCGATACCCTATAAATCTCCACTCACTTAACCCAGAATGACTTATATCTATGGAATAAGAGTTGTTTTCTATGTTTTGAATGGCTATGGGAATACTAATCATTTCCCAAGAGTTTTCTTCTAAGAAATTGTTTTCTACAATATTGATCAAGTCTTTTGATTCGAAAGAAGGAACTATTCCTGGCCTTAGAAATGCAAATATCATTAGGACTGTTACTAAAAATAAACTTAATGAGATTATCCAATCAACATAAGCTAAGCCCTTTTTATTCATTAAATCCCACCTTTCAAAGTTGTTATAATTAATGCTGCAGAAACTATCATGATTAATGAATGTAATAATCCTGTTTTTAATGTTCCTTCTGAGAACTTACCAATCATTATTCCTGCAAAGAAACCTTGCACCATAATTAATGTGAAGAATACTGGACCTAAATCAAATGATCCTGCACCACCTAAAGATATTCCTCCAACACTACCTGCAGATGCTGCAGATGCTTGACCTAATTGAGGAAATAACCATAAGTCTAATGCTAACATAATCCCTATAAACACATAATAAATAATGTAACCTTGCATAACTTGTGAATGAACCATTGCTTTTCTTTCTTCTTTCATTTTCTTCACACTTACAACTGAGCCAACAACAGAAGAAAGAATATCTGTTATGTCTCCGCCAGATCTTTCTGCTTCAACCATTAGAGAAATTGATCTTTTGATTACTTTATTTCCAGTATCTTCAGCAAATGTTTGTAATGCTTTTGATGTTGGTATGCCCCATTCTATCTGATGAGATAATTTCTTAACATATGGATTTAGAGCTTCATAGTTCTTTTTAGAGACATTTTGAATGGACCTAGGTATGGAAACTCCGGATTTTACAGACTCCACTAAGCTTCTTGTAAAATTTAGGAACATAATTTCAATTATCTTTTGTCTTTTTAATTCTGAAAAGAAATCTATCCAAAAATGTAAACTAGAAAATAATAATGAAAGGATTAATACTGGGAAAAATAACCTTGTTTTAAGTAAAAATACTATGTCTAATGCAATGATAACTATTCCTACCATTATGCTTAGGAGATACGATGTTTTGAATTTTATTCTTGCCATTTTAATCTTCAGGTTGTGTTAAATTTAGGAATAAGTAGAATAATACATTAACTACTGGGAGTGCAACTAATGTTCCAAACCATGCAATTGATCCTACCGATAATCCTGCAATCTTTCCCCCCATCATGTTTATTATCGCTAGTGTAACCATTAGTAATAATGGTGCTGCAATTAATACTCCTGTGTAAATATCTGAATATGTAGAAAGGGATTCGACATACTTTTTTCGTTCTAGTCTATAAGTATTCATTGAATCATCTGCAATACTGCTCAAATAAGACTTTAAACTTCCGCCTGATTCAATTGTTGCTGCAATTCCAGTTAGAAGTTCCTTTAATCTTTTTGAAGGAGTTCTAAGAGATACATTTTTTAGTGCAGTTGATAAGTCATAACCAAATAAATTTACATAATTTACAATTTTCTTCATTTCGCTTTCTAAGCCCTTGTATTCATCGGATTTAAGGATTAATTTGAATATTGCAATTGGTTGTGCGCCTGAACCTGCAACTGCAGCCATATGGATTACTGCAAAGGGTAGGTCATTGTTTATTGCTTTTGATTTCTTTGCTGCCTCCGATGCAGGATATGCATACATAACTCCAAAAATTAAACCTGCGCCACCAATTAACGAGAATAATCCAGATAAAATTATTACAGGAGGTTGTAATTCTGATGCAGCAGTAAGTAAAACTGCTAAGAATGTCAAAATTATTGAACCCACTAATGTTGAAAAGAAAACCATACTTAGATAAGTTTTAGATAACATATTCATTCCAGAATTTTTAACTGAATCAGATAAACTTGTAATTAATGGGCTTTTTTTAGCCAATAACTTATCTGTGAAATCTCCAAAGAATCTATTGGATAGTGAACCGTATGGACTTGGAACATAAACGGTGAAATCGTAATCTTCGCCCTTTCTTTTCTTTGCTTTTTTGTAAACTCTTTTTAGATCATATTCGTCTACATTTATTTCTTTTAGCAATTTTTTCTTCTTTGAAGGAGTTAGCGTTTTTTGTTTTTTGTTTTTTGTTTGGTTTTTTGGAATAACTTTCTTGATTTCTTTTTTTGGAAGTTCTAATTTACTAGAAGGTGGGGCTTCTTCAATAACTTGATCATAATATGTAGGTTTTTTATTTGAAGAAATTTCTTTATTAATGTTTTCAGAAGCAAGTCCTATTTCTTTGAGGATTTGAGCCTTTTTAGCAGGGTTTGACTCCTTTTCAAATCTAGTTGTTAATGTAATAATATTATTTGCATCGCCCCTAATTGACATTTAAATCCATCTCCTTTGCTTTTTTAGAGATATCTTTAGATAAATTAAGAATGTAGTTCTTTAGTTTTTCAATCTTCTTTTCCTCTTTCTTTGGAGCTAGAGCTGCTTTGGAGTAAGCTTCATATGCATCAATTATGCTTTGAGCATTTTGTCTGATTGAACTTATATGCATCTTGATTATTTAATGTTGAATCTTTTTAGAACTTCTTCGGGAGTTTTGTAATAAGCACTGATTATTTGATGTACTTCTTTATATCCGAATATTTTTCTTTTGTACATTTCCCATAGAAGTAATGTTCTTCTTTCAAAATCTTTTCTTATTTGTGCTTCAGTCATTCCAAACTGTTCTTTTAATTTTTTGAAAATGAAACTTTCTTTCTTGAAGAGGAATTTATCTGTTTGAGGATCCCATGAAAAAGGCATGTTCTTATCTAATGAACCTACTTTAGTTCCAACTTTCATAATCTCTGTGATATTTTTTAAACGTCTAACTTCTTTACCCTGTATTCTTGTTTGAGTCATAACACAAACCGCATCCAAAGTTTCTACTAAGGAGGGAGGTAAATTAATTGGCGGTGTTTCTAATCTTCTAATCATTGTTTCAACATCTTCAGCGTGCATTGTACAAATTGTAGGGTGTCCTGATGCAGCTCCCTGGAATAGAACGAACGCTTCTTCTCCCCTTACTTCTCCAACAATTACATAGTCTGGACGTTGCCTAAAACTCGCTTTCAATAGTGTAAATAGGGATACTTCTCCAAGTTTACTTTCACCACCTACACCTGTAGATTCACGTGAAACGGAAGGTAGCCAATTAGTGTGAAGTAAATTAAGTTCATGAGTATCTTCGATGGATACAATCCTTGCTTGGGGAGGCATAAAGAATGCTATGCTATTAAGGAAAGATGTTTTACCTGAACCAGTTCCACCTATAATAACTATATTGGATTCATACTCAATTAACATCCATAAGTAAGCTAGTAATTCTGGACTTGCAGTCTTAACATCAATTAACTTAATTGGGCTCCAAGGTTCCGTTGTAAATTTACGTATTGTAAATGTTGGACCTTTTGAAGAAATGTCTTGAGTGTAAGTTGCATTAATTCTGCTTTTATCTGGAAGTCTTCCATCTAAAATAGGGGATGCATAAGAAATGTACTTTCCACACTTTTGTGCAAGCTTTTCAACAAAACTTGTTAAATTTGAAGTTGTTTTAAATGTTACATTAGTTTTTAGGTTTCTGTACTTCCTGTGTACTATATATAGGGGAGTATTAACACCATTACATTCAATATCTTCAATGTAGTAATCATGCATCATTGCTTCGATTTTATTTAATCCTACAAAATCCCTGTAAATGTAATACATTAATTTCATGAATACGTCACGTGGAAGTTTGATTCCTAACTCGGACAATAGAACTTTTGCGTTTTTCTCTAAGTAAGAAATAACTGCTGACTCCTCTTTGATATTAATAAAACTGATATTAATTAGTTCTTCAATTCCTTTTTCTAAAGATGTTAAAATCTTTTTTTCGTTTTCATTAAGAGGAGGTTCTATGATTTCATACATAACTTCCTTTTCGTTTTCATCCCAATGAATATGTGCATAAGCATGTGGACTTAGTAAGGGATATTTTACATCGATTTCTCTTTTGTTTGAAAAATCTGGCAAAATAGGAATGTCTTTTGTTTTATCTATCCTAAACTCAACATCCGGAGATGGAGCTGAAATAGAAGTCCCCTCTTTATTTAATAAACCCACATTACACCCTCTTTTAACAAGTATAGTTAAGAGAAGTTTGGGTTTTTTAATAGTTTCTTATTGTAAAATGCGTTGATTAAGCAACTCTTAGTTCAATTATTGGATTGTCCGTTGGTGTGAACTCTCCAGTATGTTTTACAGTTACAATATATTCCCCTTTGAATGGGCTTGTGAATGGAGAGTTTAATGAAATGTTGAACTTATCTGAATCTACCCAAATATTAATTTCATATATTTCTTCTACAATTGTAGTGTTTAATATTTGTTTGATGTTTCCTTCAACGATTTCTATTTCTGGTTCCATTAAGTCTGCTTTAGTTTCCATGAGCCAACGAATGTTGTAAGTGTCATTGGTAATATGTAATTCTCCACGATCTATGATTAGTGGGTCTAATTGTCTTTGAGAACCAGGTCCTTCGTTGATTACTGTTTTAATTGCATCATCAACTTTTAGTAGAATTTCTTTTGTTCTGATTACAGTGTTCTTATCTGAAATTCTATTAACCATTGGAATTGCAGCTGCTAAAATTAAAGAAATAACCATTACACCTAGAGAAATAAATAGAACTGCTGAAATCCAAATCTGACCCTTTCTCTTTTTTGATGCCATGAATATATAAGAAAATTAAATGATGTTAAATTCTTGGATGTTTTGTGGACAAACTATATCTTCTTCACCTGCGTCGCCTGCTACTGTTGCGATAGCTTCAACTTTTGTTGCTGGAGAACCTAGTAAATCAATTAATCTTGTAGATGTTTCATTGTCCATGAATTTCTTAACTCCGAACTTGGGAATGGATGCTATGTTTAATTCTCCCGTTGAGGAATCTAGAGTGTCTACTCCACTGGAACCGTATATTCTGAAGATTACAGATTTAATATCTACTTGTCCTCTGTTGTCAACTGTAACACTTCCTTCTGAAGGATTTACATCTGAAATTGCGAAAGAAAGATCTGAAGCACAAATCAAAGTGTTTTGAGTTTGGCTTTCTGTAGCATCTGCAGTACTTTTAATAAAATCTAAACCCCAAGTCATAACGACTGCGGCTAATGCAACTGCAAAACCAATTAATAGAACTGTTGCGATTAATGGTGAAATCCCTTTTTTGTTTCTTCTCATCTTATCTTACCGAACCTTTTCTATTATTAAACTTAACTATTATGCGATTGTAACTGTTGTTTCTGTTTCTCCACAAGTTCCCCAAATAATATTACCTTTTGGGCCTGCCGCAGACTTTGCATAAATTTTAGTTTTTTCTAATGTACCTATTCCTGGGCCACTTGATAGAATAATCTCTGCTATTCCTCCTTGTGGAACACTGACTCTGTGATGTGAATCTATACTTTCTGCATCTGACCCTATGTAACGAATTAGGAATGCATGGATGTCTTCAGTTCCATCATTAGAAACTTGAATTCTTCCACCAGATAAACCCATAACTTTGAAACTCATTGAGTCACATTGTAATGTTTTTTCTAAATTGATGCCTTGTTTTTTTTGAACATCCTCAAGAATATCTCCTCCAAATAATAATACAATGGATGTAACTGCAATTGTAAATCCAATTAGAACTGTCGTAGCTATAATCGGAGAAACACCTTTTCTTTTATTTGATTTCATTGTGGAGTACATTCAATTGAAATTTCCTTTGCCATACATGCAAGGAATTCATCTTGAACCTTTATGATTGGGATAAGCCCTATCTTATTATCTTGAGGAAGAGTTAAAATATTTAAACTTATTGCCCTTATCTCTTGAGGAATTAATGGGTCAGTTAACTCATAATCTTCTACTTCATTACCATTTCTTACTTTGATAGAATGTATTGAGAAAAATCCCCTATTATGAACAGTTATTTCATTACAATTTGAAATGCCTTCTGTTTCGTAAGCATTGAAAGAAGTGTCTACGCACCTCATATCTTTGTCTACATTGTTTACCAAAGTTTCAGAAGTTTCTCCTGCCGTGGATTTAATCCATACAGTTACTACTCCTGCCATTGTTACAGTTAGTCCAATAAGTAGAATCCAGCTAATTGCAGGTGTAACCGCTTTTTTGTTAAATCTCACTTTAATATTACCTTATTTTTATTTATTAATTAATCGCTTATGAATACCTTAACATCTTCTTGTAAGTTTTCTCTGCTTACTATAATTATATCTGACCTAGAGGGTTTTAGTTGGAAATCATATTCAATTCCTTCAATGGTGAATTTGATTGTATCCTCAGATGGATAAGATATGGATTTTATGCATTGAGCATAATCTGCAGGAACTATGTCTGGAACAGATAAACTTATTCCATATAGTGAAACCGATGTACTTACTTCACTAAAGCACCCTGGCAAATAATGATTTGTTGATGAACCTCCAGCTACAAATGTAAGATCTGTATCTGCGTAATTTCCTACAAACACTTCTCCATTGTAAGGGAATGCATAAATTAAACCGAAGTTTGGATTTTTTGTTTTAGAATAGGATGTGAATAAAACTGTGAAGTTTAGGAATGTGTCACTTATTACTTCTTCATTTGTTCCTTCTTTGTTCAATAGTTGATTAATTAGTTTTGAACTTTCTAGTTGATAGTTTTTAGATAGCTCTTCAAAATCATCATCGATAACTCTTTGATGTATGAAGTTAGAAGGTGTAATTATTGTGAATAATAAAAATCCGATAATTAATACTGAAAGAATGTATATCTGCCCCTTTTTCATTAATATATTGGAATGAATTCTTCTTATTAAACTATCCCATATAGTTGTTGTTAACTTTCTTAGAAACTTTTTCTTTTTTCCAACCGTTCTTTAATTGTAAGGAAATTTCTTTAATTCTTGGTTTTAATTCTGCCCATTTTTTTAAAGATTCTTTAATGAATTCTGCTTCTTCTACGTCTTTAGACTCAAGATCTAGGTTTATTGACTTTCTTGTATAGAACATTAAATCCTTTAGAGTTTTGATTAAATCGTCTTTTTCTTCCTTTGTAAAGAAGGATGATTCTTCCATACTCAATAAAGATCCGGGATTGGGTTGAATGATTCCTTGCAACATTGCGCCGACCCATCCAAGTTTGTCAATTATTCTTCTTCTGATAAAAACTAAAGGTCTGTTTATTTCAAATAATTCTTTAATATAAAGTAATTCAAACTCATTGTTTAGTTCTTCGTAAGAAGGTAAACTAAACTCGTTTGATAACTTTGAATATCTTTCCTTTAAGTTTTTCATATTGTTTTTACTATCCGCCAATTTTTGTGATTAAGCTTTGAATGTTTACGTCTGAACCATCTAAAGTTGGAGAATGGTAAAGGTCCCTAAAATTATTTAAGAAATGTGGATCTTCTGCATCCAATCTTATGGGTTCATAATCTTCATCTAATCCTCCTGCAGCGATAGCTTCCAATATGTATTTGGAGTCATTGAGATCTACTAATTCTAGATCTTCTCCAACTATACATCTAATTCCAGTAAAAGCCCTAGCTAAAATTTCTAAACTGTTAGCGTGTATTGAAAATATCCTATCTACTGTTCCAGGAATAGCAAAAGATGTGGCATAATCTTGTGTCCTATTAACTTTTGTATCACCTAAAAATCCTCCGTAATCTCTTCTATCAGTCATGTGACCACTTCCCGTAAAATTAATATAGTTTGCATATATCATATATATTTAAAACTATCTGTTGAAGAAAAAAAGAGGTGGGGCAGAAGAACTCTGCTAGAAGAATACCCCAAAATCCTCTAATATAGACCAGTTATCGTGTGTTTTATTGATATACTGATCCATCGACATCCGTAATTTATATGGTTGCTTTTCCATTTTATCACCTTGATTAAATTAAATTGAAGCATAGATATAGTTTTTTGAGTAAGAAGGTAAGTACGAAAAGTGAAAGCCACCAACGGGAATCGAACCCGCGACCTCTGCATTACCAATGCAACGCTCTACCAGACTGAGCCATGGTGGCATTAATGCGAGAGGAAGGATTCGAACCTTCGTAGGCACTAAGCCACAGGATCTTAAGTCCTGCCCAATTGACCAGACTATGGGACTCTCGCGTAGGAGAAAAAATAAATTAAGGCGCTTATAAATCTTATTGGTCTACCCTAATCTAAGATTATCTGATAATTCTTCCATAGAGGAGATTACTCTATCGGATAACTCTCTTGCTTGAATCTTATCTAACTCTGCTATCCCACCGGGACACCTAACATTGATCTCTATCAACTTAGTATTATCTAAGGTTCCTTCTTTTTCTGGACCAATCACATCAATACCAACAAAATGTAAGCCATCTCTTTCTAAAGAATCTTTCATTTTGGCAACCAATTCATAGTCTATCTCTTGAGGCGTGTATTGTTTTAATATTCCATCAGTACTTAGATTTGCCCTGAAATCTCCCTCTTTAGGAATTCTCCCATAGCCGCCAATAATTTCGCCATCTAAAACAAAAAGCCTTCTATCAATTCCCCTAACTTCTTCTTGAATAATCGAAGGTATGGGGTGGTCACTTCCCAGTGGCTGAACTAATAATTCTGCGAAAGTAGAATGTGATTCCCATGGTAATGGTATAACCGATGCCCCACCCATGCCATCCAGCGGTTTTCCAACTAATTTTACGCCTTCAGTTCGTGCTTCATCCATAACTTTCTTCAACCTTGAAGCGTCTTTTGTTACTTGAGTTCTTGGAAGAAGTTCTCCGAAAACAAGAGTTTCATAAATTTTAGAACCTGCCAAGATTATTCCTGAAGGATCATTTATCATTGCAATTTCAGGATTTGTTGTTCTTAAACTCGCCAAATATCCCAAAGCATTTTGCATAGTGGCCATCTCTTCTTGATTTTTAAATGCTACACGAAAAAGAATATTATCATAATCTCTTAATGGTTTAGCTTCGGTGAGAGTATGTCTTTCATTTCCTAGAAGATCTACAAAATCATCTAAAGATCTTATTATTTCGGCATTCGGCCTCCTTGTAATCCCATGTAATGAATTATCTTTAATGTAAAAATCTTCAGGCAGCATAAATGAAACTTTATGGCCTTTTTGATATGCAGAGTGGGCTAAACATAGCTCAGAAGACAAATTTCCATTAAATACATCTCTTTCCCTTGCAATAACTAATGTTTTGTAATCGATCATCATAGAATCCTCAAAATATTATTTCCTAAAATATCTGCTAACAGTTCTTTATCCTTGCAAGCATATTCTAATTTTCTTATTTCCATTTCCGGAGGATTGAACGGTGCATCTGATCCGAAAAGAATTTTGGATTTGTCTATAACTTCCCCAATGATTATTTTTGTTCTTCTTAGGGATAAAAGGGATGTTTCAATAAAAAAGTTATTCCTTGAATTTACTAATCTAATTGCCTCCTTGAAATGTCCTTTTCCACCATGACCAATAATTAAATTTCCATTAAAAGGAATATTTTCTAAATTAGATACTGATGATTTTTCAGATTCGCCAGTGTGCACAATTAATGGAAGTCCGGACTCTTCTATTTTTTTGAATAATTCATCGAAACCTAAAAAACCGGCTGCTTCAGAGTGCATTTTAATACCTTTCAAGCCTAATGATTTGATGTGATCTACTTCTTGAAGAGAATCTTGAGATAGCTGATTTACTCTGCCAAAAACAATAAATCTAGGATTATCGAGCTGCTTTGAAATGTTTTCGTTTTCTTTGAAATAAGACTGTTCTTTGCCTTCTGTGGGTCCTAGAGGAAAGATTACAGATTTATCTACTTTGGCGATATCCATCCACTTCATTAACTCTTCAGGATTTTGTTTCTGAGTATTTTCTTCAAAACCAATATGAGTATGACTATCAATTATCATAGGAAATTTTTAGTAACGCTTAACTTATAAATTTTACTAAATTAACTATTATTCAATAGTTACATTCGATAAATACTAATATTATTTTCCAATTCAATAAACATTAAATACTTCAAGCACATTAATATTAGCATGGATACTGGCTACAAAGTTTACGATGTTATGGAACGGAAAGTTCATACTGCAGATTCTAGATTAACTGTTTCTGAAGTTGCTAAAATGATGAGTGATAACAAAGTTGGAAGCGTAGTTATTACTGAATCCAAGGCACCCGTAAAAATATTAACGGAACAAGATATTGCAAGAAAAGTTGTTGCAAAGGGAAAGGATCCTAAAACTGAAACAGTTGGAAGTATTGCAGGAGAAGAATTAATTTCTGTAGAAAGTACAAGGGATATTTATGAAGCAATTGAACTGATGAGTAGTTCCGACATTAAACATTTACCAGTTATAGACAATGGAAAACTTGAAGGAATTATTACTTCTAAAGATATTATTAGACTTGAACCGCATTTAGTTGAAATGTTATCGTTTAAGTCAAGCTTAAATAGGGATGAAGCTAAGAAACTATTTAATAAGTTATAAAAAAATGGTGAAACTTAGCAGAGAATTAAACTTGTGGCAAGTAACTGTTGCAGGTGTTGGAATAATTTTAGGTGCAGGTATTTATGCACTAATCGGTGTTGCTGCAGCTGGTGCAGGTAATGCAATTTGGTTAGCATTTTTAATTTCAGCAATTGTTGCTGCATTCTCAGGATTGAGTTATGCAGAATTAACTTCTATGTTCAAAGGCGATGCTGCCGAATACGATTATATCAAAAAAGCGTTCAATAAAAAATTAGCATTCTTTGTTAGCATGATGATTTTAGCTGCAGGAATGGTTAGTGCTGCTACTGTTTCTTTAGGGTTTGCAGGCTATTTTATTAAAATTGTAGGAATTTCTACAATTGTTGCTGCATTAGGTTTAATTGTTTTAATGACTTTAATCAACTTTACAGGGATTAAAGAGTCAGCATGGTTCAATACAGTTTCTACATTTATTGAATTTGGCGGTTTGATATTAGTTATTTACTTAGGGGTAAAAAACTGGGGAACAGTTAACTTAATGGAAATGCCTACGGGGTTACCTGGAGTATTTAGTACTGCAGCATTAGTTTTCTTTGCTTACATGGGCTTTGAAAGTATTATTAAATTAAGAGAAGAAACAAAGAATCCTGAAAAGAATATTCCTTTAGCATTAATTTATTCAATTATTATAACTTCAATTGTTTATGTATTGGTTGCAATTTCTGCAGTTAGTATTATTCCTTGGGGAGAATTAGCTGGATCAACTGCACCATTAGCAACAGTTGTTGCACATTCGATGGGCCCAATAGCATTCATCATCATTGGAATAGTTGCATTATTTTCAACTGCAAATACTGTATTGATCACATTAGTTACTAATTCAAGAATGATTTATGGGATGGCTAAACAAAAAACATTACCTAAGGCCCTTGCAAGCGTACATAAAAGAACTCAAACTCCTTGGATAGCGATATTATTATTCTCTGCAGTTACAATGTTATTTGTATTTATCGATGATATTGAGTTTGTAGCTAATCTAACTAATTTATTCTTATTCGCCACATTTGCAATAGTTAATTTGAGTATGATGGTTCTTAGATATAAGATGAAAAATAAGAAGAGAGCATTTAGATGTCCAGTTAATATTGGAGAATTTAATGTAATTGCTTTCTTAGGAATCTTAAGTTCAGTAGGAATGTTCGTATTAGTTGTACTTAACCTATTAGGTATACAGACTATCTTTTAACGAGGAATACAAGTTCCTCTACAAGGCATTTTCTTTTCACAAGTACAGATTCCTTTCTTTTTGATCCTTCCTTGTAAGACATATAAACTAGAGTCTTCATTGGATTCTGTGTAATTTGTTTGTTTATTTGAATTGTAATCTGTCATGGAAAAAATAAACAATTGTTAATTATAAACCTTTTGATAAGTGTTAAAAAGTGTATTTTTAGGTTTAAGCAAGATTGAATGAAATTAAACATAAGTTACCAGTTCTAGAATCAATTGTTACTGGGAAAGAAATTGTTGTAAAAAAAGACGTAAAGCCTAAGGCAATTTTGGAGTTCAAAAAATGATCGCAATTGAAAGTTTTAAGAAATTTAAGGTTATTGACCTTGCAATAATACTATTCATTGCTTTGATTTGGTCTGGAATAGGATATTTTGTAAATATATTTCTTACTCCACAATCATCTTATGTGATTTCTTTATTAATTGCTACATTTTTAATGTCATTAACTGTTCATCTTGTGAGAAAGGCAGGATCTGCAATATTGTTTTATGTTATGGGCGGATTTTTGATGTTTGGCTTGAATGATTTGGGCATTACCCATATGAATAAAATCTGGATTTTGTTAATTGCAGGTTTAGTTTTTGAACTAGTCTTTGTTATATTCAAACTGGAATTAAAAAATATTCAATTGGATATTGTTCTTGGAACTGGCTTTAGCGCAGCAAGTATACCTATTACCACTGCATTTTTACTTTCAACTAATCTTGCAAGAAGTATGATTGTTCCAATATTTAATCTTTCATTATTATCCTTTATTGTAGGAATTGTTGGTGCTATCGCCTCATTCTTTTTATGGTATCGGCTTAGAACAAATAGGGCTGTTTTAAGATACGAATATATGCCTTAGGTAAGCTTTTTAACTAAAAATAATAAATAATTTTTGTGTTAATCAAACTAAGAAATGATATAATTGGATTTTTCTATAGAAATACTTTGAAAAAAATATTCTTTTTGATGGACCCTGAATCTGTTCACGATAAGACAGTTCGAATGGGCAAGTTTTTAGGAAGTAATTTTATTACTAGAGGTCTTGTTTCTTTAAAGTTTAATTATTCTAATAAAAAATTAGGACAAAATATATTGGGATTAAGATTTAACAATCCTGTTGGACTTGCCGCAGGTTTTGATAAAAATATTGAGTTAGTTAAAATACTCCCTTCAGTAGGATTTGGTTTTGAAGAGGTTGGTTCTGTTACAGGTGAACCTTGTGAAGGGAATGCTAAACCTAGATTGTGGAGATTGAAAAAATCTAAAGGGTTGGTTGTTAACTATGGTTTGAAAAATGAAGGATGTAAAGTTTTATCTGAAAAATTAAAAAAAATAAGAACTAAAATCCCCATAGGAATAAGTATTGCAAAAACTAATTGTAAGGATACTGTTGATACCAACAAAGGTATTGCAGATTATTTTAAGGCATATAGCGCATTTAGTGCTGTGGGAGATTATTATACCATTAACATAAGCTGTCCTAATGCTTATGGAGGGGAACCTTTTACTGATGCAAAAAAGCTCGATAAATTATTTACTAAAATTAATAGTGTGCCAAGAAATAGGCCTGTTTTTCTAAAGATATCTCCCGATTTAAGTAAAAAAGAAATTGATGGTATCATTAAGGTAAGTCAAAAACATAGGATTGACGGATTCATTTGTACTAATCTAACTAAAAAAAGAGATAATAAAAATATTATTGATGAAATCGTTCCAGAAGTTGGCGGAATGAGCGGGAAAATTGTTGGAGATTTATCTGATAAGTTGATTAGATATATTTATTCTAAAACTAAGGGAGAATTTGTTATTATTGGATGTGGAGGAATTAGCAATGCTCAGGATGCATATGTAAAAATTAGAAATGGCGCTTCTTTAGTTCAATTAATTACAGGTATGATTTTTGAAGGTCCTCAATTGATTAGTGATATTAATTTAGGATTAGTTAAGTTGATGAAAAGAAATGGATTTGAGAATATTTCTGAAGTTATAGGTGTGGATGTTAAATAAGCCACCGAAGGGATTTGAAATGTGAAAGTTTAGTGATTTTGAAAATGTTTTTTGATTTTATCTTTATGCCTCTTGTTAGAAAAGCCTATTTTCTGTACAAATGAACTAACCATCCTTTTACCATTTATTTGAATCATATAAGTTTTATCTTTTTTGTGTATTGAATGATTAATACAATAACTCCAAAGAACTCTGCTAATCTGCTTTATTAGGCCTTTACTTGCAGAGGTATGATTCAATCGTATGTAAGGTTGCTTATAGATTTTTCTTTTGTCAAAACTAACTCCACCATCTGTATCAAAAACTCCCCTTATGGTCGAGTTAATAAATTTCTTTTTTGAAGCTAATATCTCATCAGGTATAAGAACTGTGTATGCTTTTTTTCCATGAGGTATTGTGAATCTTAGATGCATCATCTCAAAGAGTTTTTTGGAGTATATATTCAGCCTTAGGGTATTTTCTTTTTCATAGATTTTTGGAGATATATTGAATAACGATTTTGATATCTCACTAAGGTGGTCGAGGTAATAACTCTTGTCTAAAACTCTATCCCCTGTAATATGAATCCTTCCGGTTCTTGGAAATTTCTCTAAAGAACCATCTCCAATTACTGCACCAACAAATTCACATAACTCAGAGGTAAGTTCCATAGTTTCATCAAAATTATATTTCAAATTAGAACGTTTTGTTTTATCGGACATAAATGAACTTTAATTAGTTATATCTATATGTTCTCCTTAAGAACTAGGTATCTACAGTTAGTGGCAGATATCAGGAGCCTCTACAGGGATTTGAACCCTGAACCTCCGTCTTACGAGGACGGCGCTCTAACCATTGAGCTATAGAGGCAAATATTACTTCGTTAACTTCGTAGTAAGTTCTTCTTGAGAATTAGTTTTTTGGCATTTAGTACATACAAATTTTCTAGCCTTCCCAGATCCGATATATGTACCTAGTGGCTTTTTCAGGAATGTATACTCTGCTTTTGCCTTACAAATGTCGCATTTCATATGATTTTTGTACTCTAAAGCTTTTTAAATCTTGTTTTGAGCATAGTGATATGACAGATTATATCGGCGGACAGGCGCTTATGGAAGGCGTAATGATGGCTAGTAAGAATAAGGTAGCTATGTCTGTAAGAAAAGAGAATGGTAAAATTAAGACTAAGGTTGAGAAAAGAAGTAATATTTCTGAGAAGTTTAGGAAAACTATCTTTTTGAGAGGATTAGTCTCATTATTTGAAATGTTGTATATTGGCACTAAGGCTTTGACTTGGAGTAGTAATGAAAGTTTAGAAGAGGAAGAACAAATTGGTGGTTGGGGAATGTTCTTTATGTTATTATTTTCATTTGGACTTGCAATAGGATTATTTATTGCATTGCCTTTATGGTTAAGTAAATTTGCAGCTGAAGAAAGAGTTTGGTTTAATGTTGTTGATGGGTTTTGGAGAATTGTATTATTTGTAGGATATTTATGGTTTATATCTAGATTTAAAGATGTAAGAAGGGTATTTGAATATCATGGTGCAGAACATAAGGCAGTTAATTGTTATGAGGCTGGAAAGGCATTAACCATTAAAAATGTTAAAAAGTTTTCAAGAATACATCCAAGATGTGGAACTTCTTTTATCTTTATTGTACTAATAATTAGTATCATATTATTCTCTTTAGTTTGGAGCGATAGTTGGATCTTAAAATTCTTGTATAGGCTTATATTAATCCCTGTAATTGCATCTGTGAGTTATGAAATATTAAGATTTAACTCTAGATATCCAAATAAGATTACTAGTTTTTTAACAACTCCGGGATTATGGTTACAAAAAATAACTACTCAGGAACCTGACGATAAACAATTGGAAGTTTCAATTGCGGCACTGAAAGCTGCGAAGTAGTTTCACTTTTTTTGTGGAAAAGGTATATCCTTACAGATTCTGCCCTTACTATTTCTCTTCCAGTAAACTCTGAATTTTGAACAATCTCGCTAGGATGGCCATAATTTACTCCACGATCCCTACAATAAATAGGATCACATAATAAATCCCGATTTATCCCATTCACTTTTACCTTTGCTAATTCATCTAAGTATGAATTGTGTTCCAGAAGCAGTTTTATATCTCCCACACATAATTCTTCGACTATAGATTTGGATAATATTTTATCGATTGTCATTTCTGTTACTCTCCTAATATTCGATGCCCTTTCGAGCGAGAATTCCGCTGTCGTAAGGGTGTTTGACCCCTTTTATCTCACTAACTAAATTTGCAGCGTCTTTTATTTCTTTCGGTGCGTCTCTCCCTGTGATAACTAGCTCTACATGGTTAGGCTTGTTCTTAATTAGCTTTAGGGCGTCTTCTATTGGAATCATATCTCTTCCTAAAACGCAGTTTAATTCATCCAAAATAACAAGATCATATTCTCCAGAATTAACTATTCTTTCGGCATGTTCAAATCCCATTTTTGAAGGATCTGTTTCAACTTTATCTGAAAAAAATACATATCTTTCCTCTTCTGTTAAGAAATTTTGTTTCTTTTCCTCTGAATCAAATGAAACTATTTTCATTTGTTTTTCTTTTAATGCATCTTTGCCGAATTGAACTAAATGAAAGTTGGGGAGATATTTTTGAATTGCGAACATTTCGCCTGTGTCTCCACCTTTCATAAACTGGATCATGTAAACAGACATATTATGGCCCAAAGCTCTTAGGGCAAGACCTAATGAGGCGGTTGTTTTTCCTTTTCCTTCTCCAGTATAGATTTGAACTAAACCTTTTCTTTCTTCTGTCATTTACATAGAATTTGATTGTACGACTTGATTACTTCTGCTCCCATCTCGATAAATAGTTATTCCCTTACAATTATTTTTCCAGGCATGAAGATATACTTTTTCAATATCTTTCATAGTTGTACGATTGGGAAAGTTAACTGTTTTTGAAATCGCATTGTCTATTGATTCTTGGAATACTGCCTGCATGTTAATGTGGCCTTCTGGCGAAATATCATGTGCAACTCGGAATACTTTTCTTATTTTTAGTGGAATATCTTTAATCTTTCTAATTGAATTTCGGTTAACAATCCTATCAATGAGTTCTTCTTTATAGATTTTATTCTCCTTCAAAGCATCTTTAAGATTACCATCTATGTAAAAGAATTGTTTGCCGCCCATTACTCTTTTTACATAGGATATTGCAAATAGGGGTTCTATTCCTGCAGAACAATCTGCAATCATACTTATTGATCCAGTAGGGGCAATGCTTAATCTTGTAGCATTTCTCATTTCTTTTTTGGATGCGTTTTTAGATAAACTCCATTGAGGGTATGTTCCCCTTTGTTTGGCAAGTTCATGTGAAGCATTATCTGCTTCTTTTCTTAGAAATTTTGCTAGTTTTTGTCCCACTTCAACTCCTTTTTCTGAGTCATAAGGTAATCTTAGTTTGGCAAGCATGTCTGCAAAGCCCATCACTCCTAGGCCTATTTTTCTGTAAGATAATGATTTTTCTTTGATGTCTTTTGATGGATAATTATTTTGATCCAAAGCATTGTCTAAAAAGTGAACGGCGTTATGAACTGTTTTCTTAAGCAATTTCCAATCTACTTTTTTATCTTCAGCTTCAATTACAAAATTACCCACATTAATACTTCCAATTATGCAAGATTCATTACTTAACATTGGAACTTCTGCACATGGGCTTGTAGCAATGATATCTTCTTGTCTGGATTTGTTATCTTTGTTAATCCTATCTAAAAAAACTATTCCAGGTTCGCCATTAGTCCAAGCTGATGAAATAAGTGAATCCCAGATAAATCTTGAATCTAATGTTGAAACTATTTCGCCAGTTTTGGTATCCTTTAAATTCCAATCTTCATGTTTTTGAACAGCTTCCATAAATTCATTTGTAACAGCAACAGAAATATTAAAATTGGACATCGACATTTCAGATTCTTTTAAACTTATGAATTTTAATATATCTGGATGATCGACATTTAAGATCCCCATATTTGCTCCGCGTTCAGTTCCGCCTTTTTTTAATGCACCTGTAGCTTCATTGAATACCTTGATGAAGGGGATTGGTCCGCTTGAAGAACATCCATTTTTACTTATTTTGGATGTTTTTTGTCTTAAGTTGGAAAAAGAAAATCCTGTGCCTGCACCTGTTTTTTGTATGTTCATTGCCAAATTCAGTGTTTTGAAAATACTGTCTAAACTGTCTTCTACTGGAAGTACATAGCAAGAAACTAACTGTTGTATTTTTGTACCTGCATTCATTAAGGTGGGGGAGTTAGGTAAAAAATCTAAGTTGAACATCATCTTGTAAAATGCTTCTTCAGTTTTTTTATGATCTGTACCTTTGTAATTTTTATCTGCTGCGGCTATGTTTTTTGCAACACGCCTAAACATTTCATTAGGAGTTTCTATTAGGTCTCCAGATGCATCTTTTTTCAGATACCTTGCCTTAATGAGTCTAATTGCATTGATAGAAAGTTTGTTTTTTTCCTTACTGCCAACTAAAGATACTTTTTCTTCCCTTAGTTTTGTTTTTGAAGCACGATATAAAATGAATGTTCTTGCAATTTTTGCATGACCCTCTTCAATTAGAACTTTCTCAATTGCATCTTGAAAATCTTCTACACCAGGAACATCTTTTTTATTGTAGTTTTTATTTAATTCTTCTATAACTTTGTTTGTTAATTCTGTGTACAATTCTTTTTTTCTTTTTCCTACTGCCTTTGAAGCTTTTTGTATTGCCTTGTATAATTTCTTTCGATCATACTCTGCTATAGAACTATCTCGTTTCTTTATTTTGCTAAAATTTGGTAGGGAACGCATAATATTAAGAGTCATTTTGAGTTTAAATAATTAGTTACCTTGATTAAGTCTTAATGTTGAGTTTTTTTCTGATCGGTGGTAAATCCATATATAGGGATCATTTGGAAAGGGATCCTTACATTCTTCAATCCTGACTATAACCTCTTGAAGTGCCAGTCTAATGCCTCCACCGTAACTTCCCAGAATATTCCTCCCATGAATTGAAAACTGTAATTCTAAAGGCAATTCCCTTATATTGGAAGGATTTCTTTTCTTTGCTAAAGCATTTAACAGGAAAATATTTTCTTGATGATTTAATTTGCCTGTTAAATCGTATACTTCTGGATCGTCTCCAAGGAAAAACTCTCCAATTAATTCCCCATTGGACTCTCTGAAGAATTCCCCCCTGAACATTGTTACAAAGGAGTTTTTCTTCCGGAGATCTTTTAAAATATATTTTCCTGTAAAGCTATAATCTTCCATAACATTATTCGCAGGTTTTTACAATTCTTCCATCCTCAATGGTAATCTTACATGCTGAACCTTCTTCAACGTTTTCAGTTGAGAGTTCTGGAGATTTTTCTTTGTTAACTTCTCCAATATTGAGTACCTGGTTGTCTCTGCTTCCGTCCCTGTAAATTGTTATTCCTTTACAACCCATGCCCCATGCAGTCAAGTAAGATTTTTTAACATCGTCAATTGTTGCAGAGTTTGGGAAGTTGATTGTTTTTGAAATAGATGAATCAACATATTTTTGGAATGATGCTTGCATTTTAACATGATCTTCTGGAGCAATGTCTTGTGCAGTAACAAAAACGTCCCTTACATCTTGAGGAACTTCTTCAATATTTTGAACTGTTCCAATCTTTGCAATTTTTCTCATCAAATCTGGGGAATTGAATCCTCTTTCTTTTGAAATTCTTTCAAAGATTCTATTTGTGTAGATTAGTTCTGTTCCATCCATAACATTCTTTATGTAAGATATAGCATAAGTAGGTTCACAGCCTCCGGAAGCCTCTGCAAGCATACCTATTGTACCTGTCGGTGCAATTGTAAGGCAACAAGTGTTCCTCATTTTTCTATTTTCTTTGTGATGGTCTGAGCCTTCCCATGCAGGATATGTTCCCCTTAATTCTGCTAGTTCACCAGACATTTGATATGACTCATCTTTGAAGAACTTCATAACTTTTTCAGCTAGTTGATAACCTTCTTCGGAATTATATTTAACTCCTAGTTCGTAAAGTAGATCTGCAAAGCCCATAATTCCTAAACCTATTTTTCTTGTTTTGTTTGCCATTTCTGCCAACTCAGGAATAGGATATTTATTCATATCAATAACATCATCTAAGAATCTTACTGAAAGTCTTATACATTCTCTTAATTTATCCCAGTTAACATCTGAATTGTCATCTTTGATGAAGTTGTTTAAATTAATTGAACCTAGATTACAAGATTCATATGGGAGTAAAGGTTGTTCTCCACATGGATTTGTACTCTCTATCTCACCTACATTTTTCCCAGGATGCCCTGCATTAATTTTATCTATGAAAATAAAACCTGGATCTCCGTTTTTCCAAGCGTTGTTGGTTATTAATGCAAAAACGTCTCTTGCCTGTAATTTTCCTACAACTGCCTTGTCTTTTGGATTAATCAATTCGTAATCGGTATCATCTTTTACTGCTTGCATAAACTTATCTGTAGCTGCTACAGAAATATTAAAATTTTGAAGCGATTTCATATCTGCCTTACATTCAATGAATCTTAAGATATCTGGGTGATCTACCCTTAATATTCCCATATTAGCACCACGTCTTTTTCCGCCTTGTTTGATAACTTCTGTAGCTGCATCAAATACCTTCATGAAAGATACTGGTCCTGAAGCTACACCTGATGTAGACCTAACTAAGTCGTTAGAAGGTCTTAACCTTGTGAATGAAAATCCTGTTCCTCCTCCAGATTTATGGATTAGTGCTGTATCCATAACTGACTTGAAAATGCCTTCCATTGAATCTTCAACAGGAAGTACAAAGCAGGCACTTAGTTGTTGTATTTTAGTTCCTGCATTCATTATTGTAGGAGTGTTAGGTAAAAAATCTAGATTAGCAATTAAATTGTAATAAGATTCTTCAACTTCGTGAATTTGTTCTTCAGTTGCACCGTAATTATATTCTGCTTGTGCTATGTTATGTGCGATTCTCCTAACCATTTGTTTAGGAGTTTCAATTAAATTTCCTTCTTTATCTTTGAGCAAGTATCTTTTTTCAAGAACCTGTAATGAATTGTTTGAAAATTTTAAATTATCTTCTTCGTGCCCTTCGCCAAGAATTAAAGCTCTTTTAGCTCTTTCTTGCGATCTTTTGAATCGGTATAAAATGTATGCTTTTGCAGTTTTGGAATGGCCTTCTTCCATTAAAGTTTTTTCAACACTATCTTGAATTTCTTCAACACTAGGAGTTTTTTGATCAAATTGTTCTTCTATTTTTGAAATTACTTTTGTTGCTATAGACTGTGCCAATTCTTTATCTTCTCCACCAACTACTTGAGCTGCTTTGAATATTGCTTCTGTGATTTTAGCTAAATCGAAGTCTACAATCCTTCCATCTCTTTTTCTTATCTTTGTTACTTTTGATTCCATTTACTACACCGTCCTTATTTTTTTAGTTTGATCAATTCAGCTTCAAATGATTCGATATCTTCGAAATCTCTGTATACTGATGCGAATCGGATATATGCGATTTTGTCTAATTTTTTTAATGCCCTCATAGATAATTCACCTATTACTTTGGAGGTAACTTCCGATTTGGGTTTGTTTCTGAGAACTGCTTCTATCCTATTGGTTAGTTGATTGATGGTTTCTTCGTCAATAGGCCTTTTTTCACAAGGAATAGATATACTCCTGATTAATTTGTCCCTATTGTACTGTTGAGTAGAACCATCTTTTTTTATTACTTTTAGATCAGTTTCAACTCGTTCATAGGTTGTAAATCTTTTAGAACATTTGAGGCATTCCCTTCTTCTACGGGTTGCTTCGAAGTTTTCTGTCTCTCTACTGTCTATAACCTTGGTTTCTTCTTTTTGATAGTAAGGACATAACATTTTATCACTTCGGAGTTATACTACAAATGGTGGTATATTTTTTCTTAAACACTAGATATTGTGTGTTTAGGAAAGTAAGAATTCTTTTTTATATATAAATGATAGTGTGTTAATTTGTATAGTTTAGAAATTGATTTCTGGAAAATATAGGTTTGTCTAGAATCTAAGCATATATTTTTGAAAAAAGTAAATAGAAAGATATAAAAATAAAGTTACTCCCCAATAGTGGGTTCAAACAAGGAATAAAATGAAAATAACTTTAATGGGTGCAATGATAGGCGTGGGGTTGGCCTTACTGTTGTTTAGTCCTTTTTCTGGGATTCAAAATGTTGAAGCTCAAGTTTTAATAGACCCTCCTGAAAAGAAGACATGTAGCGATATGGGATTGCCCAAGAAAAATTGTGAAGGAATTGGATATTCTAATCAACCTAGAAGAAGTGCTTCTGAGATAAATTCTAAAAATTACTGTACTAATCAAATCAATAGCTGTATGACTGGCTATGTTGGAGATTGTGTTCAAGTTTGTAAGAATGGAGGTACATTATGTGCTCCAAAAATATCTGTAACGGACAATAAGCAATGTAAAGTTGACTCATGTACACCCATTTTATTAACTGAAAGTGGAGAAGTTGTGATTGGAGGTACAGGTGGAGGAGGATCGACCACAATCCTTTCATGGGACTGTAAATCTACAGGATCTGTAGGTCTTGAATGTGATTGTAATAAATTGGAGATAAATCCTATCGAGGTTTAAACATGGCAAAAAATAATAATATTGGAAAAGTTGTAGCAGGTTTGACTGCCGCAGCAGCATTGGGATTCATGGGAGGAAAATATTCTAACAATTCCCCCATAGATGTAACACCCACTCCATTAATTTCTCAAGAACCTTATCAAGAGTTTAATGAGGCAGTTATTCGTTCTGAAACTGAACGTTTGTCACAACCCTATGCTGTAGAAAATAGACTTGCTTCTCAGGGTGTTGAGAATATAGACAATATGTTAGAAATTGTTTCAGGCATGTATGCTGGAAATACGAATACTGAGGGGTTGGATGATCTCACACGCATCCTTACTGAAAATAAGCAGGCGTGGAAAGGTATAGGAGTATATAATTTTCAAGGATCTCCTTTTGGAGAAGGCGATTTAGATATTGATACAGGTATCAAGGAGTGGTACGGTGGAGAAGATAGACGTAATTTGTGGATAATTGATTATGATATTGGTCTTGATAAAAATAAACCAAGACTTGAAGAACTTTTGAAAAAAAGAAGTACACTTAGAGAAAGAATTTTTGGTCCTGAAGTTAAATCTCTTGGACAAAATGACTTACAGAAAATGTTGGAAGAGGGAATTAGAGAAAATTCCTATAATGAATAATATTAATTGGAGGAAAATATAATGAAAAAAAATATATTAATAATTGGAGTGTTTATTGCTTTTGTTTTAATTTTGACAACGGGGAATACTCCTGAAGCATATGCTTCTATAGAAGTTTCAAAAGAAACTGCACCTTGTAGTGTTGTAAGTTCTGATAAGGATATTTCTGTTTCTAAGGGAGAGTATAAAGATGAAAAGAGGGCTAAGACTAAATGCGAGATTAAATTAAGTAGTGAAATTACAAGTGCATTCACAGATTGTTTTACTCTTTGTACGCAGTATATGTGTAACGCTGATTTTCAAGGACCCTCATCAACATGTAACACTGAAGAAACAAGTAAGAAGTGTGTTAAGTGGGGCAGAGGCGAAATAATAGACATTATCCAAATTTCTGGTGGAAGTAGGCCTGTATATGAGCAAGTTTGCTTAGAGTGGGCACCATTGTACACTGGAACAGGTGGCGGAAATGCTGCATGTAAATGTGAAGATATAGAAGTTTAATCTTGAATTTTCAAGATTATTTTTCTTTTTAACTTAAGCTGCTCTTTGTACTGTCAAATGAGTTACATCTTTATCTTGTTCTTGAATATCTATTGTCCTTCTAAGTAACTCTTCGATGTTTCCTTGATTCAATAAACTTCTTGCAGGAGTTCCATCTTGCGGAGGAATTCTTAAACATTGACCTTCGTATTCTCCTGAAGGGTCTTGATTAACGCCTCGTCTTGAAAAGATATAAAGTGATGAACTTAGACTTTGAGACTGGGAAAACTTCCAAAAAACTAACAATTGGGTTTCTGTCCCCTCGTTAACTTTGTAAAATGCAAAAAAATCTTGTTGGTTTAGAGGACTTACATTTTGTATTGAAGTATCATATCCTGGCAAATGATCATCTGAAAGAATTTCGTTTAAATTAATTAACTCATTATTCTCTTCGTGAACTGTCGCTCTATAAGTAGTCATTAGTGCATTTAAGAAGTATAAGATATATTTAAACTGTTTTATTTTAAGGAAACTTAGATGTAATAATATCTTCCCTTGGAACGTTGTTCTTTATCTAACTGACTATTGGGTTTGTTAATTCTTGCACGATTTGTATCTCGGTCTTTTCTATAAGTGATTCCTAATGATTTTAGAATAAGATTCATCCCTTCTTCTTTTTCGCAAGGACCTATAACAGTTCCTTCTTTTCCAGGATTTCCTTCAAAAACTAACATCTTATCTCCTAAGTACTCTACAAATTGAACATCATGATCTACAACTACACAAGCAATATCCTTCTTTTGAGTAAATTCTTTGATAACTTCTGCTAAATTAATTCTATCTTCAATATCTATGAAAGCCGATGGTTCATCTAGGACTATTAAATCTGAATCTCCACTTAAACAACCTGCAACGAATACTTTTTGTAGTTCTCCACCAGAAAGATTCTTTAGATTAGATTGTAATAATGATTTGATATTTAATTTGTTCATGATATTCTGTTGATACCAACCTGATTCCATTTCTTTTCCAGCATTACGTTTTAGATAGTTTTCAACAGTAATATCTTCTGGATCAGGATATTGAGGTTTGTAAGAAATTTTAATTTCTTTTTCTAATTTAATATCTCCTGAATCCGCTTTTAGTTTATTTGAAATTAAATTAACGAAAGTGGTTTTACCTAGCCCATTGGATCCCATAATTGCTAAAACTTCTCCTCGTTTAATTTCTCCTTCTTTAACATGTAATGAGAAATTTTCAAAAGATTTCTTTAGATCTTTGTATGAAACTAATGTTTCTGCATGTGGGTCTGGAGACCAAATAGATCTTGAGAATTTAATAGGATATGATCTGAACCTTACATTGTCTTCTGGAATGTATCCTTCTAAATAATCGTTGATACCATTTCTAACTCCTTTGGATATGGAAAGTACGCCATAACAAGCCCTCTCCCCATAAATGATTTGTATTTCGTCTGAGATGTAGTCTAATGTTGCAATATCGTGTTCAATTACCATAACTGCTGCATTTTCTTCTTTCAAGGTTTGTATAATTCTTGCAACTTTAATTCTTGAAGTGATATCTAAGAAAGAAGAAGGTTCATCGAAGTAGTAAACATCTGCTTTTTTTAGGCAAGTTGCTATGATTGCTACCTTTTGTAGTTCTCCTCCAGACAGATCTGAAATTTTATTATTAACTGAATTTGTTAGATCTAATAATTCAACATATTCATTTAACTTTCCTTTTTCGTCAACTTTCTTTAATAATTCTATTGCAGTTCCTGAAACTAATTTAGGTAGTTGTTCAATTCTTTGTGGTTTGTAAGAAATTTTAACTTTGTTATGGAATAGATCAACTAGATATTTACCCATAACTGTATTGGAATATTTGGTTGTAACTGAAGTATGCAATAATTTTTTGTTTTCTTCTGTGTCTTCTAACGTGTAATCTCCTAAATTTGGAATGCATTCTCCTGCCAGGATTTTGAATGCTGTAGATTTACCAATACCATTTCTTCCAATGATACCCACAACTGAACCTTTCTTTATTGTAGGTAAGTTGAATAATTCGAAAGCATTTTTTCCAAATCTATGGATTGGATCTTCATTTAATTTTTCTGGTAAATTGATAATATGAATTGCATCATATGGGCATCTTTTTGGACAGATTCCACAACCAGTACATAATGTTTCATCAATAATTGCTTTTTTTGTTAATGGACTTTTTTGAATACATCCTTCGCCGTCTCGATTAACAGGACATAGTCTAGCACATAGTAAATTGCCGCATTTATCTGGGTGGCATTTATCCTGTTCAATTATTGCTAGTCTTCGAGCCATGCTTTTAAGTTCAAAATAGGGTTTAAATATGTTATTAGTTAGATTTATAATGCGTTGTTTGGAGAGTTAATTATGAGTTTAGCTAGACAACCAATTGACCCAATTAGATTAGTAGATGCGTCAAAGGATGACGGACTATCTGAAATAGTAGATAGGCTTAGAGAGAAATATAAATTTAATCCTTCTTCTACAGTCACAACTCAGAGAGGTGTACCTTTATCCAGAGACATTAAAGGTGTAATGTACAATAGATTAGGTTTAAAAGAATCCATTACATTACTTGGCGAGAGTGGAACCAAAGATGCACTAGAAGCATTCAATTCTAAAATGCCAAGAATTCTTAGTAAGGTTCTTGGAAGAATGCCTGGAACCGTAGGATTTGATATTCAAGATGATATTAACTGTGCAAATAAGAATTTTGTAAAATTTGCAAACTACCTTGACAGAAATAAAGTTTCTGCGGACGAAGGTATAGAGAATTTTATTGAAAGCTTAATGTCGGATACAACTTATTGGTGATAGTGTTCTCTTAACTTTGTGTGGAATGCATCCATTATTTCTTGTGGCAATTTTTTGACGGGCGATCCGAATTCATTTCTGAAAAAAGGTTTTACATCTCCAGGATTATTTTCAATGTAAATTTCGGCAAGTGTTTTTCCCACATATTGATTAAATGCTTCGGATATGATAAAATAGTTTTCCCTGTATTCTCCATCTGCGCATTTGCCAAGAGTAAGATATTTTCTTTTGAAATCCTTTTTGAAATCAGATAAGTGCTTGGTGTCTCCTTCGATTAACAATTCTATGAATGTTTCTCCATTACGAATACCTATATCTCTTCGAATTGAATTTATAGGATCTAGTTTTTCTGTGAGCGAAATCATCGCAAAAGTTTGTTTTGGGCCGTTTAAAAAGCTTTCATGGAAAGACTTATATACTGCAGACTATGCTTTTGAAATATAATTTTAAGGAGATTAACACCATGGAAACCATCGAAAATGACAATGCATCTCTCGCAAGAGAACTTATAGCAGATTACGGCATATCAATACCCATAATTTTTAAAACAGGAAGTTTGGAAAGAGAAATGGAAGTTGCAGGTATTAAAGAAATTGCATTTCCGCACGGAGTAGTTGAAGATTCATTAAATACTATTGGAGATACAACTTCAGATGTGATGGCATATGTTGTTGAGCATGCAAATGCATTAAGCGCTTGGGAAACAGATGTTCATGGACAAGAAAATTTATTGTTTAATTTTACAGACGGCCTTGTTAAGTTGATAACTTCAGATTCACACTTTTCTAGAACACCTCACGAAATTGTAGGAGAACCTATTACTAGGAAAGCTGTTTATGATATTAGTTCATTAGGTAGCTACGAATCTCCTTTGCAGATAGTCGATAAGGCTAGAGTGAAAGAATTATGCGATATTGAAGAAGCCGAATTTGCTGAAATAAGCTTAAAGGCACTGGAAGCTGGAAACAATCATGGATTTGGTGCATATCAATTTGTATTAGACTGCAAACCTAAGAATGACTGAACTAACAGGGGATGAATTTTATGAAGTCCTTAGCAAATATAGTTCAGGACAAGATATTGAAGGCATATTGCTTAAAGAACATTCTAATACAGAAATAACTGTTTTAATAGGTACAGCTTTTCCTGGGAAAAAACATTATGTTCATGATGCATTCTTTTTTCGAGACACAATGGAAATGGCTTTATCAGATGTTGAAAAAGATAAACAATTCTTAGCAAGACCTTATTTTTTAGCCTCTGGAACTATGGCAGAAGTAAAAGAAGGAAATTTACACCTAATTAATCCATTTAGAACAAGAGTAAATATTACTCAAGTTGACCAATTAAATATTTATGAACACCTGAAGAGTGGCTTGTATGAAAGAGCTAGAACTGTTGAAATGGATATAACATCTAAAGATTCTCTTCAATCCAGTTAGTTAAAGTTTCTTCATCTTTGAAGCCCATACTTTCTGCAACAGGTGCAGATTGATTTAGAATAATAACTGTTGGAACAGATCTAACTGTATACTCTGCGAATATTTCTTGATTGCCTTCTAATTTGATTTTGAAAAAATCTGCCTTATCTTTTAACTTTTCTGAAACCGACTCAAATACTGGAGCAAGCTGTTTACAAGGCGGACAGGTTTCGCTGTAAAAGTCAACAACTACTGTTTTAGGATTATTGTGAACTTTCTCTTCAAAATTGTCTTTAGATATTTCTTCCATTTTGTGTAAAATTGTTTAATAGTTTTTAAGGTTTATTGATTGTGGCCCCAGAACTATCCAACAATACATGTAAAGAAAACATTTAAATAAATAATAAGTTTTGTTATTCTGAGGGTGATTAATTTTGAGTACGGAAGAGTTACACTGTAAGTTTAAATGTAATCTTTGTACGACTAATATAGAGTTGCCTTTATGCTGTAAAAGAGAGAGTATACAGATAATAAATGGTAAAATTTATTGTGAACTATGTGGATCGAAAACTCCCATACCTGTTTGCTGTAATGAAGAAGTTAAATTCGTAGGAATAGTATAATGGAATTACTCAAAAGATTAACAGAGGAACATGGTCCTAGTGGTGATGAAGGGAAGATCAGAGAGATCATTAAAAAAGAAATTAAACCTTATGTTGATGAATTGTATAGAGATAAATTTGGAAATTTAGTTGCTAGGAAAAAAGGAAAAGGAACTTCTGTTCTACTTGCTGCACACATGGATGAAATTGGTGTGATGGTTAAATCTATAGATGTTGATGGTAAAGTCTATATTTCTCCAGTTGGGGGAATTGAACCTGTTGTTTTACTAGGTGAAAAAGTTAAAATAATTTCTGGAACAGGTAAAACTGTTTTTGGAATATTAACATGTAAAGAAATTCAAGATGGCGCAGAATTAACTGCATTGCCTGCGATGGAAGATGTTTATGCAGATGTTGGAATGTGTGCTAAGGAAGTTAAAAAAGCGGGAATTGCTCCAGGAAATTATGCCTATTTAATGAAGGGCTATATGGAAATGGCCGATGGAAATGTTGTAAGTGGTAAGGCATTGGACGATAGAATTGGATGTTATATTTTATTAGAACTTGCTAAAAAATTAAAAAACTCTAATGCAGACGTTTATTATGTGTTCACAGTTCAGGAAGAAATTGGACTTTATGGTGCTAAAACCTCACTATATTCTATTGATCCAGAGTATGCTATTGTTGTAGATGTTACTGAATCTGACGATGGAAGACTTCACGAAGGACACGGGAAATGTTTAGGGCATGGGCCAGTTATAGTGTATAAAGATGCTGAAATGATTACGAATAAATGTATTAATGATTGGTTGATTAAAGCTGCAAAAAAACTAAAGATCGAAGTTCAACCAGACGTAGGCAATTTTGGAACTACAGATGCATTAAGCGTTTCTGTTTCTAAGGGAGGAATTCCTTGTACTGCAGTAGGTGTTCCTGTTAGAAATATTCATAGTACTACAAGTGTAGCAAATAAACAAGATATTAAAGATGCAATTAAAATTATTTATGAAGTTCTTAAAAATCCTCCAAAGGTTTGTTTGTAATGGAAATTTCTGTTAAAAAATTAAATGAATTTGAATTCTTAGTTGTAATTAATGATGATGATTCTTTTACAGAACATGTAATTACTGTTGATGATTCTTCTTATCAACTATTGGCAGATAAAATGTGCAGTAAAGAATTACTAGTTGAAAAATCAATTGAATTTTTATTAACAAAAGAACCTAAGGAGTCCATTCTTGAAAAGTTTGAGATTATGCTAATCGCTAATTACTTTCCCGAATACCCTGATGAAATAAAAAAAATAATTTAATTACGTTTTGAACGTTTATTTGTTTCATAAATTTCTTCCTCAAAAAAATCTGTTCTTCTGAGTAAGATAGTTCTCACTCCCATACAGCCCATACATTGGAAATCCGCTACTGGGTTCTGTCCGCCCTCTAAGACCATATCTCCCATACGGTAATGCCTTTGTTGAGACCTACATTCTCTACACGACCTGACGACTTGATCAGGTATTAATTCTAATTCGTTTTTCATATTTGTTCCTCCTAGTTTTTAATATATTTTAATCTGATAGAAACACTGGCTCAAATCTTTAGTTTTTTCAACAGAAGACTTGAGCCTTGTTAGTTGAATGTTTTAGAAGTAATATTCTTCACAGTAGTTGTTTTAATGCAACTTTTTATTTCACTGTGAAAACTCATGTTAATATTAATGTTAAATACATATTTAAATTTATTGTTTAATTGTGTAGTGAGAATATTGTATATACAATACTACTTTTTAATTTCAACAATGTTAATTGAGAATGTACCAGGCAATCTTGGAGTTGCTTTTTTCAAAGCAGCCTTTGCTTGATCAATATTGTCTTTTTCAACTTTAACTGAGAAAACTGTTTGTCTTCTTTTTAATCTTGCTGCAACACCAGTAGGTGAACCAAATGCACGCTGCATTCCGGTCTGCATACGGTCTGCTCCAGCCCCTGTAAGCATTTTATTTTCTCTGATAATTTGATGAGGATAAACATTTAGTTTAAGATAATAATCTTGACCAATATGTCTAATTAAATTTCTGTTAATAATCTGTCTACAACTTTCTAATGCATTATGTCTAATTTGAATTGCATTTTTTACTTGTAATTCAACTTTGTAAGAAAATTGTTTGGTTTTTTCACCCATATCATATCTGATAACTTTGTTAGTAGGTACTGCTCTAATGTAATTTTTTCTTCTATACTTACTCTTTCTAGTGTAAGCTCTCTTAATGGTTGTACAACAATGTCCTCTTCTTAGTGTTGCCATTTTATTCTATAACCACCTTTTGACCTATTGCTTGACCAGGCATTCCTGTTTCAAATATTGCTCTTAATGCACCTTTATTACCATGTGAGGATGCAATTCTACCATTGATCTCTTTTCCAGCAGGTGACTTCCAAGTTACTTTTTTATCAACTAGCTTTTCTGCTGCCTCTTTAGTGTCTATACTAGCCACTATTAGAATCATGTGATTGTTAGACTTTGTGTGTCTTCCTAATCTGAAATTAGCTATTAGAGCGTCCATCGTGGATTATTTTTGTAGATTTTGGTTTTTAAGCTTTTCTTTTTATTCTTAATTAGAAACTAGAATATGGACATCTTTGCCATATATTTTCTTTAAATCCTCGAATAAAGCCTCTTTTATGAAGACTCTTGTAGGAATTTTAATTGAGGATAATGTTTTTTCTAGTTCTTCCATAGTACTAGGTTTTGGCTTTGCTAATCCACCATTTTCATTGATTTTAGCCTTAGAAACGGCTTTAGTTTTAGCATCTATATCTGCAACCATGTAAGCGTTTTCTCCTAACAAATAAACATCTCCGAATTGTTCGCCATATTTAACTCGAATTTTAACTTTGTCAACTTCTTTTCCACGTTCTCTTTGAATATGTCTGAGTAATCTCTTTCTTAATAATGAAGATTCCCTTTTTGTTTTAGCTAATGTTTCTTTTGAAATTGTTTTTTTAGAGATGTCTAATATTTCTGTTAAAGTTACTAAATCTCTTTTTTCAAAATGTCCTTTGTTTACTAATTTTTTGAAGTTTTTTAATAAATCTGATTTGATAGTTGGAAGATTTTCTAATTTCATTAAATCCTCTAATAAATTTGTTACTGAATTAACTAATTCACTTGTTTGTTGTTTTGTTGCTTTCTTTTCTAATTTCTTAACTATTTCTTTAATTACTTTGAGATATTTTCGGATGTTTTCCATCATCTTATCTACTTCCCTACCAGTTACATCTCGAATTTTACCATGTTCAATTGCCTTGTATAATTTGAATGCATCTTTTAGAATGTTTAATTCTGAAGGTTTCATTAATTTTTCCTTCTTTACAAAAATATCTTCCATTAATTGAATTGTTTCTTTTGGTGTGGAAGGCGGATAGCCTTGAAGCATTAATGCTGATTGTGAAGGGTTTAGTGCTGCATAATATAAATCTTCAACTACAATAGTAATTAATTTACCCTTAGCACGATCAATCATTCTTTCTCCAACATCCATATGCATCTCTATTGCTTCTGGACTTGGCTTAATACGTCCCATGTTCAGTAACAATTTCTGTGGCATGAAAACTCCTCTATCATATAATGGAATTCCATCTCTTAGGAATGTAAAGAATACTGGAGTTGCATCCCTGATACCGTCCCAGAAATCTGTTAAAATATAAACTTGAATATGGAATATTTTCTTTACGCCTGCAGCTGCACTTGCTTCGTAACCCATTGATCGGATAATACTCATTAATTTATCTCTAAGCTCTGCACGACTCATTCTTTTAACATCGGTGTCATCAATAATAATTGCCACATCAATATCGTGGCTTGAAGCGTCACCACGGAATACACTTCCAACTGCAACGTAGGAAACAATATACCTTTCGAATCTTTGTAGAACCATTGATTTGTGAATTTCACTTACTTTTAATGCTCCAAGAACATCTTTAGGATCGTATAAGTGAACACCTGTTGCTAAAAGTTTCATAACTTCATATTTTCCGTCAAAACAAGCTTCCCTTAATTCCGACATTAACATACATTGAGATTTTATTAATTTGTCAACAGATTCTGCTGATTTTTTTAAGAATTCTTCTGTTTTTTTAATTAGTTCAATTTTTTCTTCTGTCTTTTTCTTTTCTTGGTCATCTACTAAAACTAAAACATTAATTTTTTGTTGCTCACTTTTTATTCTCTTTCTTAATTCTTCTTCACTTAGTTTTTCATTTCTTAATCTGTTAACTAAATCTTCGAATTTTTCTGGAGGAAGAACACAAATACCTACAACATCGTTGTCTTTTTTTGCTATAATTTTTTTCTTGAAAAGATCTACTTTAGATTTCATCTGTTCGAATTTTTTCTTAATTTCTTCCTGGGCCTTTTTATCTAAAGGGGCCTTATTAGAATTTTTAGGATCACTTTCGAGAGTCATGTTTATAAGGATCTGAAGGTTATTTATAAATCTTAGGGTGTAATAGCTGGTAAACCTTAAAAAGATAGATTTAGAGATTTTTAAGATAATGAATGGTTCAAATAGTAATAAAAAATTATTAATTTTTATGAGTATTTTTTTACTAATTGTTAGTTCTTTTGTTTTTGCTGACTTGCTTTCGAACCCCCCTAGTTTTAGTTTTAAAGGGGAACCAACAGAAACAATAACTGAACAAAGCTTTATTTTAACAAACGACAATGTTAGCTATAATATCACAGGTCTTATCTTCGATTTTGATATTTTGAGTGGATTGCCTAACAATAATGTGGGCGTTAACAGTTTTACTATCATGGACTTGCCTAGCGATTTGGGCAATGGTTCTGTCCCTAGCAAAGAGGCAACTGTCAATTTTGACTTTACTATGCCTTCTGGACTTGATGCTATTGATAAAAACTTTAATGAAGTTGTATGGGAAATTGGTCAAATGAAGATAAGTGGACTTGAAATTAATGCTTCAAAACAGGCAGACACACATCCAATTGAGATATTCATGGATGTTGAAGTAAAAATTGAAAATAATTTGGAATTTTTTAACAATCAAGTTGAATTTGAAATCTCTGGAGAAGATCCTAGAAATACAAGTTCTGGAAAAACAAGAACTGTTACTGATGGGGATGCAGTTATATTGAGAATTTTTTATGAAAACACATTTGCAGAAGAAGATATAAGATTCTACAAAAAAGATATAGAGTTTATTTTATATGTTGATGGTGAAGAATTGGATAGACAGGGTGGAAGGGATGATGTAAACAGTGATGAGGTTGGTGAAGCTGAGGTTGAATTTGATGTTGAGGATTTGGATACTGGTGAATCTTATTATGTTGAAATCGAAATGATAGGTTTTACAGATTATGGTAATGGTGATGGCGGAAGGCATGGAGAAGTTTTTAAATTTGAAATTGAGGTAGAAGAAGCTGTTGAAGAGTCTACATTTGTAGGGGACAGTGATGGAGACGGAGTTAATGATGACTTAGACTTATGCCCAAATACAAGTATTCTTTGTATTTCTGATGAAGCTGGATGTGAGATGGATCCAGACAATGATGGAATTTGTAATGGGGCAGATAGAACTCCGAATGGGGAAGTTGTAGAAGAACAAACCTCCCAGAATACTATTTCTAAACAACAAGAAACTGTAGATGAACCTGAAGAGGTTGAAGAAAAAGTAGTTGAAAAAAATAATGAAAGTAGTGGAACTGGATCTTTCTTTTTTGGATTGATGGTTGGTTTTATTGGAGCGGCATTATTTTTTACACTAACTAAAGTTTAATTATATTGGTTAATTTACTAGAAAAAGAAAGTGAAAAATTTAGATCCGAATTAGAAGAAATAGAAAGAGATAACCAAAAAGATTTTAGACGAAGAATTACTGCAGGATTAATTGGTGCATTAGTGGGAGTTGCAGATTACCACATCCTTAAAGGTTCATTCAGTGATTCTTACAAGAGTATTCATTCTGCATTATTGGGTTTTGCTACTTACGAGATTCTAACTACTTCTTTAAAAAAGTACAAAAATCCCTTGCAAACTGCCAATCCAAGGGAGTTTCTTAAAAATTTTAGACACATCAGGAGTGTTCTGAAAGGCACTAATCGTGAAGAAGATTTGATAGCATTAAGAACTGAAAATTCTGAAGCCATAGAAAGTGTAGGATTGATATCTAAATTAAATAACAGGGCATATCTTGCCCTGAGTGAAGAAGGTAGTTCTGATGCTGAAGGATTTGTAGATATCTTTAATTTGGCAAGAAGAAGGAAGAAGAAACAAAATTTAGTTGAAAAATTATCTTGGAGATGGGCAGTAAGCATTACAAATAGATCCATTGAAAAGGGACATAGGATTAGCATTGCAGATAAGTTTCAAACTGTCTGCGAATGTATGCGTGTTGGAAGACCTGAACGTGCAGAAGAATTATTACTTTTCTCAATAGAAGATAGTAAATCTGAGGAAGAAAGAATAAATTGTCTTGGGATGTATGGTTATTTTTTAGAGTCTCAAGGAAGATTGTTAGATTCAAGTGCAGCATTTGGAAGAATTTTTGAAAGTATTGGAAATCAACATAGAGAAAAATTTTCAGAGTTAACTGGTTCTAAGAATGAAGTGTTAGTTCATAAATCTACATTATTGGGAAGAACGTTTGCATTCAAAACAAAAGAAAAACATGAGGAAGTTTATACTGAGCAAGAAAAAACTAAGTTTTTCTCAGATATTTCTCCAGATTTTGTAAGCCCTCTAGGCATTATGGTTTTGGATGGGAGGCCATACGGCGCTACAAGGTGGGCAGGTAAGTTTAGTTTGAAAGACTACATGTTAGAAGAAGATAAACCTCAATTGAAAGAATTTTTTAGAAAGGGACTTGAAACAATTTTACTTTTGCATTTGAAAAGTAGCGGGAGATTGAAAGAAGCAAGAAAGTTAATGGGTGAAGAGGATTATGGGACATGTCTTAGAAACAGATTTTTAGAAAGAGAAGGATTATATTCAGATTGTCCAAGAGGAATTTCAAAAGGACTTGAAGCATTAGACACTGAAATGATATCCAATTGGCAAGCAGTTGCCCATGGAGATTTTCATCCAGGAAATTTAATAATTGATAATGCCGGAAACATTTGTGTAATTGATCCAGAAAAAGGAATTGTTACCTCCCCTTATGTTGATACCTTGACACTTGTAGAAAACTCTCTTTGTTCGGGCCAATTATCTCAAGAAGAGCAACAAGGTTTGATTGGAGACTATTGCATCAATGTTACAGATAGCGGAATTATATTTAGTGATGAACAAGTTGCAAAAGAAATGCATCTAAGTGGAGTTTTTCAACATCTCAGATTATTCGGATCTGCTAAAAAATTTGCAGAGGGAAAAAATCTTTCAAAAGTTAGAAATCATCATATGAAAAGATGTTTAGATCACATTGTATCATTAGAAGATTTCGGAATTTCTAGAATCGAGGATTTAAGGGGCTTAAGGTCGAACCTAGAAGATATTTATTGTAATGCATAAAGTATTTAAATAGGCCTCCCGATTTATGTTTTCACTATGAAAGTTCCTGATGAATTGCTTGCTGGCTTGGTTAAACGAGTTGCTGGTAATGACACTGTTAAAATCTTCGAAATCTTAACTAAAAGAAAAAATGTTTCTGAATTTAAAATAGCTGAAAAGCTAGGAATTTCTGTTAATCAAGTTAGAAATATGATCTATAGATTGCAAGAACATAATCTTGTAAGCTTTACTAGAAAAAAGGACAAAGTAAAGGGATGGTATATTTATTATTGGACATTTGAAAAGCCAAAGGCTGTTGAGTTAATTGTAGACATTACTTCTAAAGAGACTAAAGAAAATCAAATTGAATTAGATAATATTGAAGATATTAGATATTACTTATGTAAATACTGTAGAACTAAATTGGGCGAAGAAGAAGCAATGGAATTGCAATTCCTTTGTGAAGGATGTGGCGAAATTTTAGAATTACAAGATGCAAATAAAAGAAGAAGGGATTTGACAAAGAAATTGAAAAAGGATAAAGAATCCCATATAATCGCAAAAGCTGCATTAGATTACCATAGAAAATTGGTTGCAAGAGCAACAGATAGGTTAATGGCAAAAGAAAAGGCAGAGAAGGATAAAATACGTGCAGCGGCAAGAAAGGCAACTGCAGATGCTAAGAGGGCTGCATTGGAAGCTAGTGGCAAGAGTGTAAAGAAAACTACTGCTGAAAAAACAACTAAGAAAGCTACAGCGAAAAAGGCTGCTCCTAAAAAGAAGACAACTAAGAAAGCACCTGTAAAGAAAACTACTGCTGAAAAAAAAACTAAGAAAGCTACAGCGAAAAAGGCTGCTCCTAAAAAGAAGACAACTAAGAAAGCGCCTGTAAAGAAAACTACTGCTAAAAAAACTGTAGTTGAAACTCCTAATAAAAAGAAAGGAATTCTAGGCAGAGTATTTAAAAAATAATTCCAAATAAACTTGTGAATACTTTATATCCGTCGAATGGAGGGAAAGGTATTAAGTTGAAGAGGAATAAGAACATATTAATTTGTTTTGTTAAATGTAATGCCACTGCTTGACTTCTAGTTAAGTTTGTTTTTCTATCTAAGATTAAATATGCAATAAAAAATAGTAATAAGTTCATTAGTGGTCCGGCTAATGCTGTCAAGAATACTTGAGTTTCTGTTAATGCTCCAGATAAACTAACATACCCCGGTGCAAATATAATGAATGGACTACTTATCCACTTAAGGAAAACTCCAACGAATAAACCAAAATATGATGTGAAAAATTCTGTTTGGACTCCAACAGCCAAACCTACAAATTTATGTCCCATCTCGTGTAAAACAATTCCTGGCGCAGTTACTAGTGCTGCAAATCTGAAATCTTGCCAATTGAAAGATTTACTTGAAGATAATACATCGTTAATTGTCGATGGGCTTTTGATATAGCTCATAAAAATATAGCCTAATGCAGCAGTCATAATTACTAATCTTATCAACTCTGCTAGACTGAATATTGCCATAAGGTATTATTTTTGAAGACTATTAAAAATGTTTCTGTACTTACCGCATATATATTGTGAGGGAAATAAGATATTATAAGTAAAAATGACTATTTGGAAGATATGGAAGGAAAATTTAGTTTACCTAATCATAAGTTGAAATATGGTAAAAAGGACTTATCTAGGGCCTATCAAAGTGTACCTCAGCCAAAAGTAAAAGATGTCGTAAGTAGTGAATTCTTTTCTAATTCTCCTCCAACCGTTTTTGTAGGCTCAAAATTGAAATATCCTAATGTAAATGTAGGGATTTTGGCCCCGCCAGTTAGAGTTGAAGATGTTGAAGTATACGATTCCCATAAAAGATGGGTTCAAGAAGATAGGGGAATTCAAGAAATACTGGACTTTCGAGGAAATTTAATTAATTCTAGATTTTTGAGTAGTGTTCATTCTCCAAGAGGCCAAACTGGAGGTAAATTTTTAGATATTTCTCAGGAAGTGGGCATGGCAAAGAAAGCTGTAGACATGGAATTTCATTTGAAGAAGAAAGTAAAGTTGGGTTTGAAGTTTGATAGGGTTTCTAAACCAATAAGTTCTCCTGCAGATTTAAAGAATATGAAAATTACAGACAACACTAAGATTGAAAGACCAATAGATAAAGTGTTTAGTGATACTGATTTGAAAGCTGCTGATGCAGTAAGTTATTTGTATAAAAAGAAAACTGAAGATCAAAAATTATCTCAGTTGTTATCTCTTGGTACAATGGGACTTGGCAAAAACCGTAGATTAGTTCCAACAAGATGGAGTATTACTACTGTTGATGATATCATTGGTAAAAATTTGATTAAAGAAATTAAAGATTGTTCATCAATAAATGAGCATTCGTTATTCTTTGGATATTTTTTAGGAAATTATTATTTGGTATTTTTATTTCCAGATGTTTTTTCTTATGAGTTATTTGAAATGTACTTACCTGGAAGTTCGTGGAATCCTTCTCTTGGAAATCCTAATGGAGAAATTACCGTTGCAACCGATTATGAGAGTTATAGTGGACGTAAGAACTATGCATCTAACTGTGTTGGAGGATATTATGCTGCGAGATTACCCTTACTAGAGTCATTGAAAATGAATAAAAGGCAGGCATCCACATTAGTCTTAAGATTTGAAACTCCTGATTATTGGGCAGGACTAGGAGTGTGGGTGGTTAGAGAGGCAATGAAAAAAACTATGGAAACTAGAAAACTTGTTTTTGATAGTAGGGATGATATGCTCAAAAGGGGAAGAGAAATAATAAAGGAAGAGCTTAACTTTGATATCAATCAATTATTAGTTAGAAGTAAATTATTGGAAAAAGTTAAAACTCAAATGAAATTAAGTAGTTATTTCTCTTAAAATTAACTATCTGTTCTTACAAGTCTTTAAAAATAGAATAAACCTGTTAAAAGTATGCATAACCATAGACAACATAATCATTATATCCATATGATCCTTAAAAATAAGGAGTTAAGAGATATGTATCTTGCATTGTCTTTGAAAACATTGGCAATGAGCATGGTAGGGATATTTATTCCTATTTTTTTAATTGTTGAAAGGGGCATGGATCTCGGAGGAATTATTTTATTTTATTTTTTTGCATCATTAGGATATATTTTAACTGCCCCATTTGCAGGAAAGTTTGTTAGTCGTTTTGGATTGAAGAATTCGGCAATGTTGACAATCCCCATGTTTATATTTTTCTACTTAGGTATGTTCAGTTCAGAAAATTTAGGATTTAGTCTAAATTACTTAGCTTTGTTTTTAGGAATAACGCAGGCAATGTATTGGATTCCATTTACAACTCACTTTGTTAGATCTTCAGATAAAAGACATAGGAGTGAAGAAGTTGGTCTTTTGAGTGCAATTATGATTGTTTCTTCAATGAGTGGACCTTTTTTTGGAGCTTTAGTTATTAACTGGTTAGGATTTGGTTTTTTGTTTAAACTTGCAAGCGGATTATTAGCACTGGGCATTATACCTTTGATGTTTACAAAATATAATCATGAATCATTTAGATGTAGACTAAAAGACATAAGAAAAATACCTGGTAGACTTACACTGAAAATGTTTGCGTTTGGTGCAACAAATACTGTAGAGTTAGTATTTTGGCCAGTGTTTTTATTTTCAGTAGTTAATGCATATACTAGTTTTGGCCTGATTTTCTTAATAGCCGAATTTGGTTCATTGTTGGGTGCAATGTGGTTAGGATCTATTGAAGATAGAAATAAACTTTTGAAGATTCTTAGAATTGGTGGAATTCTTTGTTCATTTATTTGGTTATCGAGAGTATTCCTTACTGGAGCAATAGTACTTGCAGCAGTAACTATTGTAGGTGCATTCTTGCATAACCTAGTTGAAATCCCCTTCAATACATTAGAATACGATAGATTTGTTAAAAAGAAATATTTGGCCGAATTTGTAGTATTTAGAGGTATTTTGGAAAGTGTTGGAAGAATTGTTTTATTAGGCATATTGGCCATATTCATGCATTATAACGCAGCATTCCTTACTTCATCTTTAATGTATCTGACATATTTGTTCTAATAGAAAGGCTTTAAAACGCTGGTTTTAGGTTAATTCTCAGTGGGATGTGGGCTTCACTCGCCTGAACTGCTTATCAAAATAAAATAATGGAAGTGCAATAAAATGGGAATGTATAAACACATTAGAGAAACTGCAAGAAACACTACTCCTGAAATGAGAAGAGAGAGACTTGCAGAATGGAGACGTTCTTTAGCTGTTTCTAGAGTTGCTAGACCTACAAATTTAACTAGGGCTAGAAGTTTAGGATATAGAGCAAAAGAAGGAATTATAGTTACAAGAGTTAGAGTTCTTAGAGGCGGAAGAAAAAGACCTTTGATTAAGAAAGGTAGAAGATCCAAAGCTCGAAGAATGAAGAAGATTCTAGATATGAATTACCAAACTGTTTGTGAAAACAGGGCAAATAAAAAATATCCTAACTGTGAAGTTTTGAACAGTTATTGGTTAGCTAAAGATGGTAAACATATTTGGTATGATGTAATATTAATTGATATTAACAGCCCTTCAATAATTAAGGATAAAAAACTTAGCTGGATTACAAAAGGGAAACATAAAGGAAGAGCCACAAGAGGGTTAACATCTTCTGCAAGAAAGTCAAGAGGACTTAGAAATAAAGGAAAAGGTAGTGAAAAAGTTGGGAAGTAACTACCATGAGGAATTATAAACCTGAAGAAATTGCAGAAACTAGAACTTTTCTTGAAAAGAAAGGTTGTCCTGAAATAAGTGTCGGTGGAAGAGATTTCAAATATTTTGTTGTTCCTCAATCTCTAAACCCTGAACTTCCAAACTTCGTTTTAAGAAGAACGGGCAATAGTCCTTCTGATGGATCAGTTTATGGCATTTCTTCAAATGTTAGGCCAGATTTTAGGAAATATGCAGTTTTCCATGAACTAATAGAGTTTGGAGAATTAGGCATTAATGCTCCAGGAAGATGTAGAACTGCCCTAGATATTGAACTTAAGGTTGTACCTGAAGAAATAAGATCTGATTATGTTGCGATGAGAACACAGTTTTTTAAAGATTTAATAGGTTTTTTCGAAAATAATCCTGCAGAGTTTAATCCAGGAGACTTAAAAGAAATTAGGGATTCCCTTAGTGGACTAGAAGCTTTAGTTTGATTACTTCCTTATTATATTTATTTTTATTCTATTCAACTTTGGAAGCTTGGGTTTTTTACCTGAAAGTAAACTAATTATTGTACCCATTATTAAAATTACAATTAATGCTCCAAATATAACTGCACCAAAAACTATTCCTATTGCAAATATTACTGGGAAAAATAATGCTAAAATAATTCTCCATTTATTAGGAATTAAGGCACGACCCATAACTTTTAATTTTCCAGTTTGGACATATATGGCCAATCCTAGGAGTAAGAAAGTATATCCCAATACTTTTTGCCATAAGGGCATTGTAGCGATGATTTCTTCAAGCATGATAATTTCTATGTAGAATGATTTATAAACATTTATAGGAGACATGGAGATATGTTAACAGATGCTCAAATTCAGGAAATAAGAGGCTTTTTAGAAAAGGCAGAGAACCCTTTGTTTCTCTTTGATGATGATCCAGATGGGTTAACTTCATATTTATTACTGAAAAAACATTACAAAAAGGGCCATGGGACTTGTATAAAATCTTCTCCTAAGGCTAATGTCGTTTACTCTGCAGCATACAAAAAACATAAACCTGACTTAGTAGTTATTTTAGATAAACCTGTTGTGAGTCAGGAAATCTTAGATGGATTTAATGTTCCAGTTGTTTGGATAGACCATCATCAAGTTATCGAAAGAGATGGAGTAAATTATTATAATTCTATGGCAGGAGATAGTCCTGACAATAGACCCACAAGCCATTGGGCATATAAAGTTGTTGAGGATAATGAATGGGTTGCATTAGTTGGAATAATTGGGGATTGGAACGTTCCAGAAAAGTCAATTGTTGATAAATTTAAATATCCTGAACTTTTAGGAAATGTGAAAACTCCTCCAGAATTAATGTTTGATACAGAATACGGTAAAATGATCAAAGTTTTTTCTTTTATTTTGAAAGGAAATAATGACAGTATGAATAAATGTATTGAAGCATTGGAAGAAATAGAAGATCCAATGGAGATTCTTAATCAAACAACTAGTAATGGTAAATTAGTTTATGAAAAATATGAAAAGATGAATAAAGAGTATGAAACTCTTTTAGAAGATTCTTTGTCTCAGGATGAAGAGGAAGTTTATGTTTATACTTATGTTGAGCAAAAGAATAGTTTTACAGGTAACCTGTCTAATGAAATGTTACATAAATTAAAAAGTGAGGTAATTATTATTGGTAGAGAAGCTAGTGGAGATGTAAGATTAAGTTTGAGAAGCAAAGGTAAACCAATTTTACCTATTTTAAAGAAGGCTTTGGAAGAGGTTGAAGGGTATGGCGGGGGCCATGCAATGGCATGCGGAGCTTCCGTTAAAATGCATGATTTTCCTAAATTCGTAGAAATCATAAAGAGAGAATATAAAAAAGAGTAAGTGGTTTGTTTGTTATGAAGAAAATAATTTTATTTTTGTTTATATTAACTTTAGCAATATCTAATGTTAATGCCGAACCAATTGAGAACTACAACGGAGTTCAATATTTAGAGATAGCATTGTCTATTTCTTCAAATGTAGACATTGAATACACTTCTGGATCCCATTCTGTAGATTTTATTAAAAGTGAACTTTCTTTTTTTCCAAGAAGCAGCGATAGTCAAAATGTTAAACAATTAGATGCATTTGCAAATCCGGATGCTAGTATTCAACAAGGAAGTGAAGTCATAAAATATACTTGGTCTGAAGATGATGCTCTGAGACTAACTTACGGTTATGATGCAATTGTAAGAGTTGAAAATTCAATTACAAGATTGGATGAAAAAATTGCATTTCCTTTGGCTAAATTAGACTCTACTGTTTTGGAATATACTCAACCTACAGAATTTATAGACATCAATACTAAAATTGAAAATAAAGCTAAGGAAATAATTGGGACAAGTGATGACCTTTATGAATCTGTTTTTAAAATTGCAGATTGGACTAACAACAACATTGAATATGATTTGAACACTCTAACTGCCGAAGCTGTTCTTCCAAGCAGTTGGGTTTTGGAGAATAGGCAGGGTGTTTGTGATGAAATGACTAATCTGTTTATTTCTCTTTTGAGATCTGTTGGAATTCCTGCAAGGTTTGTTTCAGGAATGGTTTACTCAAATACCAATTACGAGTGGGGGCCTCATGGATGGGCCGAAGTTTATTTTCCTGGTGAGGGATGGGTTCCCTTCGATGTTACTTTTGGAGAATATGGATGGTTGGACCCATCTCATTTGAAATTAAAAGATAATATTGATTCTGGAAGTCCTACTGCTAAGTATTCTTGGAAATCGACGGGCGTTGAGTTGAATGTAGGTGCATTAGAAATAGAAACACAGGCATTGAAAGTTGGGCCTGATGAACCAGGTGCAATAGAAATAGAAGTTATTCCTATGTATTCGACTTCTAAATTTGGAAGTTATGTTCCCGTAGAAGTTAGAATTAAGAATATTAAAGATAGTTATATTATTCCTAAATTAGTTGTTTCTAAAGCTCCAGGTTTAACTGAAGATAATGTAAAAAGTGTTCTTTTGAAACCAAAAGAAGAAAAAAGTGTTTATTGGATTGCTGAGATACCTTCTGCAGATGAAGGCTATATCTACACTACAACTGTCGAAGTAAATAGTATGTATGGTGAAACTGGCATGGCTATAATGAAATATGGAAATGATTTTGAATTTCATTCTGAAGAAAATGCATTAAGTTTTATTGCAGGTCAAAGAGAAAGAAATGAAAAACTAAAATTAGAAGATGTAAATGTGAAATGTAACTCTGATAAAGAAATATATTATGCTGGTGAAGAAGCTTTAATTGAATGTGATATTGGAAATTCTCAAGAAAATATATTGGACATAGATATTTGTTTCCAGCAAGAATGTACTAATTTTGACATTGCTTCTGGCGAAAATGTATTAGCAAGTGAAACATTTGAATTAACTGAAGGCATTCGTATTCCGATTGTTTTAGAAAGTTCTGATAAGATTAAATATGAGTATGTTAACCTGAATGTTATTCCTATTCCAGAAATTAGTGTAAGCAATCCTGATCCTGCAGAAGTAAATTATCATGATGCAGCAGAAGTTAGTTTTGACATCAGTTCAAATACCGATGTTACAGATTTAATAATTGAATTTGACTTTGGTGACATGTCTTATGAAGTTTTCAAAGATAAAGAGGTCAGAACCATTACAATTAACACTCAAGGAAGTGAGCTTATGAGCGATATCAAGTTCGAAATGAGCTATAAAGATGAGTTAGGCATGGAATATAGGGAGCAGAAGGCCCTCCATATAATTGTTAAGGATATTCCTTGGTATGGTCCTTTTGTTAATTGGATGAGAAATATTTTCTAATAAGATTTAGCTGTATAAACAATATGCTTTGCTTTTTTATCACACATTATACAGTTTCCAGATGCTTTTTCTTCTTTAGGATATAATGTTCCACAAACATTAACTCCATCTGTTAATTCTTTCAATTTGTCAGCACATTTCTCCCCGTCTTTTTCAACTGAACAGAAAGGAACTCTTACAAATCCCCTGTGAGATTTCATAATTTTCTTTAACTCATTTAGATCTTTTGCATCATGAGTATTATCTTTGAAATAAACTTTTGCCCTTTTTTCTATTTCTTTGTCTAGTGTTAGAGATTGTTTTTTTATTTCTGAATTAATATCTTCTATTTTAACTGAAGTTTTTGTTTTGTCAGTTCTTAGTACAACTGTTGCAGTCTTTTCTGAAACTTCTTTAGGTCCAACTTCTATTCTAATTGGAACGCCTTTCATTTCCCATTTATTGTATTTGAATCCAGGAGTTGCATCTGTAGAATCAACAATACAAGAAAAATCTAAACTTTTCTTTAGGTCTTCGCAGTATTTTATTACTGAATCTTTACTTCCTTCTTTGAAAATTGGGACAATAACTACCTTTTTTGGCGCTAGATCAAATGGAAGGATTAGGCCAGTATCATCGCCGTGAATGCCTATTAGGGCAGCCATAATTCTCCATATGCCTGGACCGTAGCAAGTTTGCCAAGGAAGTTTTTGTTTTCCATCTTTGTCTTGGAAATTTATATCGAATGCTTTTGCAAAATTTTGACCTAGGTCATGTGTTGAGGCCATTTGGTTTCTTTTCCCATCAGGCATTAAGGTATCTGGAGTAAAAGTGTTTAACGCACCCATAAATTTGTCCCATTGGGGTCTTTTGAAAGATAAGAATGGAATTTTACATTGTTTCCAAATTACTTCATCCGAAGTTGTTAAATCTTTTTCAACTTGTTCCAATGCATCATCATGTGTTGCAAAAACATCATGAGTTTCAAAGAACATAAATTCTCTTCCCCTTAAGAACGGCCTTGTTGTTTTTTCACTTCTGTAAGTACAAATTCTTGATTGATATCCCTTGTAAGGTAAGTCGTTATAACTTCTTATCCATAATGAATACATAGGATAAATTTGAGTTTCTCCCGTTGGACGAAGAGCAACTTCTTCTTCCATTTTTTTACTTCCAGATTTTGTTACCCAAAATACTTCTGGAGCAAACCCTGCATGTTCTTCTTCCTTGTCTAAATTTTCTTTTTTAATTACTAAAGGAAATAAGAAAGGTTCATGGTCATCTGCTTCTACATCTTGTTCTAGTAATTCATATATTCTTCTTAGAATCTTAAAACCCCATGGAGAATGTACAATAAATCCTTGTACACCATATCTAATATCTGCTAATTCTGCCTTTTGAACTACTTGAGAGTACCATTCTGAGAAGTCTTCGTTCTTTTTTACTGTGATACCTTCATTGGTCTTTTTTGACATTTGATTGTGAACGAATTTAGTTATATAAATGTTATTCCTTCTTGAGATATACTGTTCTTGTTGGGAAAGGTATTCCTATCTTGCTTTTGTTTAATGCATTGTAGATCTTTTCTGTTGCATCTAATTCTGCTGAAAACTTATCTGAATAATCTGTAACCCAGAATCTTGCTTTGAATTCTAATGCAGAATCGCCCATGTTCAAAAATAAAACTTGAATAGGTTTTTTTGTACTATTAGGTATAACGGTTTTTATGGTTTTTATTGCATCTTTAACAATTTTCTTTACACTAGTAGTGTTTGCACCATATTCTACTCCGAAGTTAACTTCTCCACGAACGCTTAAATCTGGTTTTTTGTAATTTTGAATTGTAGTGTTTGCTAGTTTTCCATTAGGGATAATTAGTAATTCATTGTTCCATGTTCTTAATTTTGTACTTCTTAATCCTACATCTAGGATTGTTCCACTTTTACCATCATCTAATTTAACTACATCTCCAACCTTTATTGCCTTGTCTAAGATAATGCTAATGCCTCCAAATATGTTAGATAGGCTATCTTTTACTGCAAACCCTATTGCTAACCCTGCTATACCTACTCCTGCAAGTAATCCAGTTACATCTATATTCCATTCACCTAGGATGAAAAATATTCCTAATATGATAACTACTGCGTGTACAACTTTATGTAACAAAGGTAACAATTCATCGTCTAAACTACTTTCAGTTTTTTCTGCCCAATGTTTTCCCCAAGTGTTTAACAGAACATCACTTATTTTTACTAATAATCCTATAACTACAACTATCATTAACGTATTAATTATGTGGTGGAAATTTGTTAGAACTGTTTCTGAAAAAGGTAGAACATTAACTGCTATCTTTATACCCATCAATACTAAAAATTTAATTAAAGGTTTTCTTGTTGAATCAATTAAAGTATCATCAATTGTATTTTTTGTTTTCTTTGCTAGTCTTCTTAAATTTCCTAAAATTAAAACTTGAACTATTTTGGATAAAATGTAAAAAGCAAATGCTATGAATATGAATCTGTAATAAGGATTTTCTAAAAATCTCCCATAAAGAATGTCTTGTATCACCGTAAAGAGTAGACCAAAGATTAGTTTAAATAGGTTTTGGGATGAGCCCGCAAGGATTTGAACCTTGATCAACCGGTCCGAAGCCGGCCGCACTATCCAGATTATGCTACGGGCCCAATGAACTCATAAAAATTAGAACTTATTTAAGCTATTCTATCAAAAGAGTTATAAGTTTTAGACATATTCTATAATTTATGAAGACATTATTGATAATTTTACTGATTATAGCAGTTATAGGTTTATATTTCTATACCGATTTTACCAAAGAAGCAATTAGCATTACTGGTGAATTTGTAATAGACAAAATAAAAAATATAGTTAACTAAGCAGTTTCGTTTACTTCATTAGTTTGAATGTTTACTTTTAGTTTAGCTGTTTCTACGGTTTCTCCACCAAGGAATACTTTGTCACAATTAGAATGTTCACAGAAATAACATCTTGCTTCATATTCTACAGTAATCTTTCCAATGCCATTCACTGCATCATTAAGAATTTCTTCATCTCCAACAGCCATCTCTAAGATGTATCTGTCTAAATGATAATCTGTTTCATCAATCTCTCCGTCTTGGTCTTCATCAATTTCTGTTTTTTTATCAAGCTTACATTGTATCTCTGTTAATTCTAAATTTTCTACAAATATTCTGTAATTGTAAATTGCGGACTCATCATCAGTCCATATTTGGATTAAATTTCCTGCAATTTTACCATTTGATCCGAATGTACCTAGGCTAATGCCGTCAGTATGTTCATCAACTAGATATAATTTAAATTCGGGACCTATAGTAGATACTGTTTCATTTGTTTCTTCATCTTCAGTTTCATTAACTTCCACTACAATGTCTTCTTGAGTATTGTTAATTGCCTTTTGAAGATCTTCTAACTGTTTTTGTAATATTTCTACATCACTATCTTTTTCAGAAGCAGATGTATCTACTCCCATGAATTTAGAAATAAAGAAAATACCTAAAATTATTAATGCTACAAAGAATGCTAGACCTAAAAATACCCAGTGAATATTGTCATTTCCACCATTTCCTTTTGAATGGCTATTATTACGAGGATTATGAGTTATTTCTCTTTTTCTAGTAATTTCAACTTCTTTTTTAGAATGGTCGTGCTTTTTCTTATCTTCTTTGTTTTTAGTTTCTAGAACGTCTTTCTTATGTTCAAGTTCTTTTTTCTTTTTTAAGTATTCGTCAATGTCCATTTTAAAGTGGTATCACATATATAATTTTATTTCAAAAATAAAGAAGTTATTTTGTATATAAAACTTTCTGTGTTTTTATGGATTTTTTTCAAGGTTTAAACCTAGTCATGGTTCTTGGGAATCCAATTGCATCTTTTACATTATCAATTCCGCACATCCATGCAACTACTCTTTCTACACCAAGTCCAAAACCTGAATGAGGCACCGAACCATAGTTTCTTAGATCCCAATAAAATTGGTAATCTTTTGGGTCCTCTCCCTCTTTTTTTAGTTTATCAGACATTCTTTCAATATCTAAATCTCTTTGGCTTCCACCAATTATCTCTCCATAACCTTCTGGAGCTATTACGTCCATACAAAGAGATGTTTTTCCATCCCCACTTGGAGGTTTGTAGAATGCCATAATATCTTCAGGATAATGCGTTACTATTACTGGTGTGTCGAAATGTTTGGATAAATTGTCTTCTTCAACAGTTCTGAGATCTTTTCCCCATTTAACTTTCATACCATCTTTTTTTTCTAATAATTCTAAAACTTCTGAATAAGTCATTCTTTTGAAAGGTGCATCTGCTTTTTTTAGAGTTTCAACATCCCTTTCTAAAATTTTCAAATCTTCTTTTCTTTCTTTGAGAACTCTTTGTATTATGAATCTTAGTAGATTTTCTGCATGATCTGCAAGTCCAGGCAAATCCATCCAAGCTGCTTCCATTTCAGCCATAATGAATTCACTCAAATGTCTGGAAGTTTTGCTTTTTTCTGCTCTAAATGTAGGACTTAAACAAAATGTTTTTTCTAATGAAAAAATTGAAGCTTCTCCATATAATTGCCAAGTTTGGGCAAGATACATTTTCTCCTTGTAATATTTAACTTCGAATAATGTACTTCCACCTTCGCTTTGGGTAGGTTGTAATACTGGTGGAGTAAACTCAAAATATCCTTCTTTTAAGAAATAGTCTCTAAATGCTTGTAAAACTGTGTGTCTTACCTTCATTACTGCAGTTAATTTTCTACTCCTTAAGTATAAATGCCTAACATCCAACAAAAATTCAGGACTAACGTCCCTACTTATTGGAAATGAGTCACTTGAACCAATTAATTTTAAGTCTGTTACTTGTAATTCGAAACCTGTTGGTGCACGTTCGTCTGCCTTTAGGGTACCCGTAATTTCTACAGAGGATTCAACTGTTACTTTTTGTGCCTCGTCCCAGAATTTATTTTCAGGTTTGATTACACATTGGATTATGTTTGATGAATCTCTAAGAACTATAAACTTTAATTTGTTTGAACCTCTTTCTCTGTGAGCCCAACCCCTAATAGAAACTTCTCCATTTCCTTTGTCAAGTGCTTCTTGGATTGAAATAAATTCTTTCATTTTAATTTCAATTCCTTTAGTTGTTCTTCTGAAACTTCTGAAGGCGAGTCTAACATTAAATCTTTTGCATCTTTATTTTTTGGAAAGGGAATTACATCTCTGATTGAATCTTCTTTAGCCATTACTGCAATTAATCTATCTAAACCAAATGCAATTCCTCCATGTGGCGGAGCTCCTTGTTTTAATGCATTAATTAAGAATCCAAACTTCTCCTTAGCTTCTTTTTCTTCTATGTTTAATGCCTTGAAAATTCTTTGTTGAATTTCTGAATTATGATTCCTTATGGATCCTCCTGCTATTTCGAAGCCGTTTAAAACTAAGTCATAACCATGAGACCTAATGTTAGTAGGATCTTTTTCAATTAAACTTAAATCTTCTTCTCTTGGAGCTGTGAACGGATGATGCACTGCTACATGTCTTCCTTCTTCTTCAGAGAATTCTAACATTGGGAATTCATGAACCCATAAGAATTGAAAATCATCTTTTGATTTGGATAAATTAGGTTTGTCAGATTTGTGTTTTTCCATTGCTTCTTTGTAAGTCATTCTTGGAAATGGAACTTTAAGATCTATGTCTAATGCTTCTTTGAAAACTTTCTTCATTAACGTTTCACTAAGAGAGTAAATGTCTTCA
>Ga0233437_1000389_pt1 | contig 103557 bp, 107 predicted proteins | sample SI_122_August201_FD_182714 | JGI IMG/M metagenome (GOLD analysis project Ga0233437, IMG submission 182714) | Seawater microbial communities from Saanich Inlet, British Columbia, Canada - SI_122_August2016_200_MG | ecosystem: Environmental > Aquatic > Marine > Inlet | place: Canada: British... | reverse complement strand
TCCATTTGCTTGTTTTCCATTCATTATAATATTATTGCTTCCACATTTTTTACATATATTTACCATATAATAAAATTAGAATTTCAAGTATATTAATCTTTTGGTCAGTTAGATTGATCCACTGCCTGTTAATACTAGTACTATTCAAACAATATGTGTCAAAAATTGGATCAAAAAATAATATTGGCATTTCTATATTATCTAAAACGAAATCTTTCTTTTTTTCCTCACTTATTTTATTTCCATAATCATATTTTAAAAATATTTCTCTAGGCAAACACATATAGACAGGTGAACAGTTTGGTTCCAAGTTTTTCTTTATAATTATATTATTAATTTTTATCATGAAAAATCTGTAGGTTCTAGACATTAAAATAAAAATTTCATGCAATTTAACTGCTTTTTTATTATTTGAAATTAAGAGAGGAATATTTTCATTATATAGTTCTTTATTTTGTTTAAAGAATTGCTTATAATCTGAGTTATTAAGAAACATTCTTCTACCTTCGTTAGCTAATTGAAAAATTAGAATGTCTGGATCATAATTCAAAACAATTTTCTTAGCTAATTCAATTTCTTGTGATAACATATATCCTGGAATTCCTACATTCCAAACTTCAAACTTTTCAAGATAATTTTCATTAAGATAATTTTCTAATTGAATTGGGTATGTTTCTTCAAGACTAACAACAGCTCCATATGTGTTTGAACTTCCTATAATAATTATTCGTGTTACCTTTTCGGGTTTATTTACTAATCTATTCTTATCTCTAAATCCTAATTCATTAATCTTAACTGTTTTATTAAAATCTTCTAACACAACTTCGGCATTATCATTTTTTTGTTTTGTAAAATAAATATAATTTGAGTTTGGTTTTAATTCATATAACAATTCAGAATTAGTTGATACTTTATGATTTTGATAATCCATTGTTTGATAAAATAAAGTATTTTTTAGACTTTTAGTATCTAAATCAGTTACAAACAAAAATAATTCAAAAAAAATTAAAAACAAAATAACTGAAAAAAGAACAAGTAAAATATTTTGATATAATTTTTTGTCTTTCATTGTAAAACTAAATAATTCTAAATTAAAGGAAAAATAAAAATTAAATGGTATTTATTGGAAAACCTATAGCTAAATCTGCTAATTCTGCTATTCCTTCAACAATTGTAGGATGAGGATGAATTGTTTCAGATATTTCATCAAGAGTTATTCCATTTTGCATTGCTAATGCAACTCCTCCAATTATGTCTGCTGAATGTGGACCTGCCATTTGCATACCTAAAATTTCTTTTTTTGAATTATAGATTACTTTAATTATACTGTCTTTAGCACCCATAATTTGGTATTTTCCTAGAAGCCCAGATTTAAATAACTTTGAATTATATTTTATCTTATTCTCTTTTGCTTTTTTTTCTGTTAATCCTATTCCTGAAATTTCAGGATCTGAAAACATTGCATAAGGAATAACATGATTAAATTCAGATTTTTTCCCTGCTATATTTTGTGCTGCAATTTTTCCTTCAAATGCTGCTTTATGAGCTAGCATCATTCCTCCAATTATATCTCCAATCGCATAAATGTTAGTGTCTGTTGTTAACATTTTTTTGTCTACTTTAATAAATCCATGATCATCTAATTTAACTTTTGTTGATTCAAGATTAAGTTTATCAGAATTAGGAATTCGTCCTATTGAAACTAAAACGTGATCTGTTGTAAATGTTTTTTTCCCTACACTAGTTTCAACAATTGTTTTTGCTTTACCTTTATCAATGCTAACTTCAATAACTTTTGAATCTGTATAAATCTCTGCATTTGTATTTTCTAATTTTTTTCTTACTAATGTTGAAAATTCACTATCCATTTGATTCATAATATCAGGAAGAGCTTCAACAATAATTACTTTTGTTCCTAGTTTGGAAAACATTTGAGATAATTCTATCCCTATATATCCACCACCAATTACCAAAATAGATTTAGGAATTTTTTCCAATTCAATTGCTTGCGTTGAAGTTATAATAGTTTTTCCATCAATTTTCGCACAAGGTATATTTCTATTTCTTGAACCTGCAGCAATTATACATTTTTTAAATTCTATTTCCTCAAATTCTATATCTTGATCAACTTTCTCAAGTTTTAGATTTGTTGAACTTAAAAAACTAGCTATTGCTTTAATTAATATGATTTTATGGTGTTTAAGTAAAAATCTAACTCCCATATCAAGTTTTTTTACAACACTTTTTTTCCATGCTTGTGTTTTTTTAAAGTCAATTGTTCCTTTAGCTTTTATTCCTAATTCTTCAGACGCAGAAATATTATGAAATGTTTGAGCTGCTCTAATCAATGCTTTTGTAGGAATACATCCATGTTGAAGACAAACTCCACCAACACTTTCTTTATCAATAATCACAACTTTTTTTCCAAGTTCAGCTGCTTTAATTGCTGCTGTATATCCACCAGGACCTGCTCCGATAATTGCTAAATCTATTTTTAATTTTGACATGATAATTCACCTAAGTAAATTTATAATAGAATTAGTTTATGAATTTTTCTTATTTCTTTGGAATCTTTTACCAATTTTTGATAACCCATATTTAACAGCTTTTCCTATTCCTGCTGTAACAGGTCCTTTAACAGTTTGACCTAAAGTAGGTTTTTTAACAAGCTATTGCTTTTTCTAAATTTCCTTTACCATCCAAATTAGAAAAGTCAAAAAACTCAATATCCTGAAGTGAACTAGGTAATTGTTCCAAATAATGTTGTAACGGCCTTGTTCTCCTAAGATATGATCTATCTATTTCAATACCACACGATTCAAACAAAGATTCATATTTTTCTCTAAATCCTTCCATATTTCCTTTAACAATACTTTGTACTTTCAATGGATTTTCTCCTATTGCCATTCGACTATCCCCAATGTACGAAATTCCCGTAATAGTCATATATAGTTGCTCTGGAGTAAATTGTTCAGGTAACATGAGAATAGCTACATTTAGAGCTGCTTTTTCATTTTGTTCAATCAATTGATTTATTGTTTTATTACTCCTTAATTTGTTAACTGGCTTATGTAATCTTCCCGCAGCATATAATGTTTCCCAATTTTCAAGATCTTGTTCCAATCTATCAATGGACATAACACCATATTTTATATTTTGATCTTCAAATGGAACAAAAGGAATATACCAAATTCCTGCACCTGAATTTTGAACAAGATTAAAGAATTTTTGATTTTTTAAAGCTAATCTTCCTAGTAATGGATAGTCATTAGGATTATTTTCAAAATTTTGTAGATGCCATTCTCTAGGATTTTCTACTCCAAATATAAAATCAATTTGTTTTTTACCTGTATAACCTTCTTGAGGAAAAGCACCAGAACCATAAGCCATTGCAAATTGTGGATCATAATGTTCTACTACTCGTTGATGTAATTCTTGTGACATAATTGCAAAGAGAAAATAAGTATATTTAAGTGTATTTAATTAAAAAAAATAATTTGTTTTATTCATATCTTAAAGCATCTACTGGTTTAAGTTTACTTGCCTGAATAGCTGGAATTGTTCCTGCAGAGATTCCAATAAAAACTGATACACTCAATGCCATAATAATACTTTTCATGCTGACAGCTGAACCAGATGCTAATCTTGACATCATTCCTCCTGATTGTCCCATTAGACTTGGCAATAATCCTGAAAGAATTGTTCCTAATATTGCTCCAAGCAACCCTCCAATTAACCCTATAAGAGCAGCATTAAGTAAAAAAATTATTAAAATATCCTTATTCTTAGCACCTATTGCTTTCATAATACCTATGTCTTTTGTTTTTTCTAAAACAGATGTAAACATAGTGTTTGCTATTCCTACACTTCCAACAAGCAATGCTACAGCAGCTATTGCTGTCAAAAAGGATGTCATTGAACTCATCATTTCTGTTCTTGCATCATTTGATGCTTGATTAGAAGTCAATGTGAAATCTTTTGTTTTATCTGTTACATGTCTAATTTGCATAAGTTTTTTTTCTGTATTATTCATCGCAATTTCAATTTGATCTTCATCTTTTACCTTAATTATTATTGTATCATAAACTTCTCTTTCCTTATCTTCTAAAACCTCGTATGCAAAAGATATTGGCATATAAACAGATGTACTTGAATCATCAAGAATTCCCACTATTCTAAACAATCGGTCTTCTATAGTTACTAATTGATTAACTCCTAAATTCTTATCAAAAAATCCACTAGCTATTTTTCCTCCAACAACAATAACATTTGAATCTGCTGGACCTAACATCCTACCTTGTAAAATTTTTGAAGTTGTTATTTGTGCCCAGATTGCAGGATCAACTCCAGTTACTGTAACAGAACCTTTTTCAGCTACGTAATAAATATCTGCTTTACCACTTATCTGTGTGTCAATTAATTTAATATCACTAACACCTTTTAGAGCTTGCACATCAGATTTATCAAGTTCTATCTCCTCACCTTCTTCTACTGCTGTTGCTCCTCCACTTTCTGGAAAATGTCTGCCAGGACCAAATCCTGACGCTCTTGAAGCACCAGCCCGAAGTGTTAACAAATCTGCACCTAATGAACTAAATTGTGAATTCACACTTTGTTGCAATCCTTCACCAAGTGACACAATAGCCACTACTGCTGCCACTCCTATAACAATACCTAGTATTGTAAGCCAACTTCTAAGTTTAGCATGCATTACCATATTAATGGCTTGTTTTAGTGATTTGTAAAACTTCATTTGAATTCTCTATTATTTTGCCTATTTTAGATCATTTTCTAATTTTTCTTATAATATCTTTTATTGCTTTTGTTCTTGAATATTTTGAATCTTTTATCCTACCTTTTTTGTATTGTTTATTTATTTTTAAAAATAAAAACAATACAAATACTCCTAAAATAATCCATTTAAAGCTATTCCACAATTTTTGGGTTAAGCTTTGCTGTTGAGATCTTTTCATCCCATTAAAATTAGAATTCATTGTTTCTCTATTCTCTGCAGTCATTGTTGAAGCAACGTCAACGTTTTTTGTGATAGTATTTCTATTTCCTCTTGAATCTGTATACACAATATCAATATCAACTGTAGAAGAAGTTTCAGCAGGTTTTTTTGCCTCTCCTTGTTCTTTTATATTCCTTGAGGATTGTTGCAAAGTAAAACTAGCAATTGTATAATCGCCTTCATTTAAATTTCCTATAATTACAGAATTTGTTCCTACTACATTCCACTCTTGCTGATCTGGAATTCTAATTGTAACTGAACTAGCAGCAACGATTCCAATATTTGAAATAGAAAAAGTATACTCACCATTAGAACTTTCAGAATACGCAACATCAAAATCTGTTGCACCACCTACATAAATACCTGCTTTTGTATTTACTTCTGTTTCTTCTCCAGAAGCATCTTCATAATATAAAGTCAAATCTAATTTGTATAAATCTGGATCTGCTGATGCACTTGCAATAACATCAAATTTAAGTTCTGCACTACTTCCAACATCAATATATTTTATGTATTTGGTATTATCACTTCCAACAGGTAATATTATATCATCTTCATTTTCCCATTGGAATGTAAGGTCTCTAAGAGGATTAGATCCAACATTATTTATTGTGAATGTTAAAGGTGTAATTTTTCCAGGAATTAGTTCAACTTGATCAATATAAATGATTTCAGCACTTTCACTACTTTCTATATCAATATTAAATAATCTTTTTGCTGTTGAATCTTTTCTTCCCTCTTTATAAGCATATACTGGTAAATTATATGACCCAGCTGTTACATCTTTATTTACTTTTACTGTAACTTTGACAATTTTCATATTGTCTCCGGCAACATTTGTTGATAAAGTTCCTAGATCAACTATCAATTCTTCTCCAGATACTTTTTCAAAAGGATAGGTAGGACTAATTTCTAAAATATAATTTTCAGCATGTTCATCACCTAAATTCTCAATACCAAATCTCAATTCAAGGAGATCTCCTCCATTTGCAGGATCTGGTTCCTGATTAAGTAAAGTTATAATTACTGCTTCACCTTTAATTTCTGCAAAAGTAGAAATTGTCATCATGCTAAATATCATTAAAAAAGTCATCATTAACTTCATATTTTTCATTTTTTCACCTTTATATCATTACTAATTATTCTAAGAACTTCACCATCTTTTAATTCAATTTTAGTATGTGCGTAATTTGCTAAATGTAAATCATGTGTTACCATAATTATTGTTTTACCTTCTTCTTTCCATAATTTATGTAATAAATCTAAAACTTTTGTTCCCGTAACACTATCAAGTGCACCTGTTGGTTCATCTGCTAAAATAATTTCTGGGTCTCCAACCAACGCTCTTGCTATTGAAACACGTTGTTGTTGACCTCCTGATAATTGAGTTGGGAGATGATGTGATTTATCTGTCAACCCAACTATATCTAAAACTTTTTTTGCTCTTTTTTTTGCTTCATCATCTGGAACTTCTTGTAATTCCAAAGGAAGAATCACATTCTCAAAAGCAGACATTGTTTGAATTAAATTATATTGTTGAAAAATAAATCCAATAGTCTTTCCTCGTAAAGCTGAAAGATTAGATTCAGAAAGCTTAGTAATATCTTGATTCTTAAGTAAAATTGTTCCTTGAGTTGGTAAATCTAAACAGCCTATCAAATTCATTGCAGTGCTTTTCCCTGATCCCGATGCACCAATTAATGCAACAAAATCCCCTTTTTTGACTTCAATAGAAACATTTTTTAAAGCGGGAACTTCAACTTCACCCATTTGATATATTTTTGAAACATTTTTTAGTACAACAAGTGATTCTTTCATTTTATTAACTTTATATTCTAATAAACGTTTATAAATTAAGTGGACGTTTCATCCATTTATTAATCATTAAACTCTTCAGATAGTTGAAATAATATAATTTCATCTAAATTTTCTTTGATTTCATACCATTTCTCTTTTTTTGATTTAAATAATTTTATCATTTAAAAAAATAAAAAAAATTATTCTAATGATCTACCAAAACCTTGGCCTCTCATTCCTTTTTGCATTCCATGCATTCCTTCTCCTTTAAGTCCTTTTCCCATTCCTTGACCATTTCCAAAAGACATGTCAACATCAAGATCTTCCATTAATTCATGTGCTGCTTCAAAGTCTCCTTCTTGTCTTGCATCATGAATTTGAACAAGAATTTCAAAGTCTTCTTCTGATAACTCAGGCATTTCTTTAGGACAGCTATCGTAATTAGTTACTGCATCTAAATAATCTTGATAATTTTCATTATCAATTGCTTCTCGAACTTCGTCATGAGATTCTCTACATAATGATCCTGACTCATGTCTTGAAACAACTTCGTTAAAATTTTCTTCAGTAATCCTTGTTTGTTTTGCTGTTCTCCAAGCTTCAAAGTCATTATCTTCAATAGCTTGTCTAACATCTTCTCTATCTTCTGACATCCAACCAAAAGCTGATGCTCCTGCTGTTGCTACAATGCCTACAAGCATTAAAGCTAACAAAGCAAATATTGTATTTTTTATTTTCATTTTTTTTAACCTCCGTTAAATTTTTATGAAACTAGAAACATCAAGTTCATTTATAAATAAGAACCAGATAAAATATACATTATAAGTCCACTTTTTTTATAAATATAATTATAAAGATTAGTTTCTTGTGATACATCATGGGCCCTAATATTCCACCATTACACTTAGTAGGCATTGAATTAATCTACACACTAATTATAATTATTTTTTGTGGAATAATTTATTTTAAGACAAAAGAAATCTATGATCTAAGTAAGCATAAAGGAATTGGGTTTTTTAGAAACACTTTCTTATTTTTTGCACTTTCTTATTTGGTGAGATTTTTAGGACAATTATTTATTTTATATAGAAGCATACTTCACATAAGCATGAGGCGATTTATTATTAAACCTCATTTTGTAATTTTTCCATTAATTACTTATTTTAGCTATGTTGCTATTCTCTCTTTAGTTTTTAGTAGTTTTAGAAAAACTAAAAAAACAAATATCAACTGGAACCTAGTAATTCATCTCTTAGCAATAATCTCAACATTCTTTGTCTTTTTATCTGGATCTGCAATGATATTAATTGGTCTTCAATTTGCTTTATTCATTGTAGCTATCGTTTTAATTAATATAAAACCAAAAAACAAGAAAAACAAATCTATGTTTTCTTCACTACATGTAACCTATTATTTGCTATTCTTTTTTTGGATAATTAATTTATTTTCTTTTGAAAGAGGACCAACTTCATTTATTTTAAATTCATTATTGAACATTTTTTCAATCATTATATTTTATTCAATTACTCATAGAGTTATCAAGAGGTTATCTAATGTCCAAAAAAAGGGATAGACTCGAAGTCATCTATGATATTCTAATTATTATTAGAGACAAAAATAATTCAATAAAGCCTACTCCATTACTTAGATTTTCTAATCTTTCATCACAAAGTTTTAATGAATATATTTCTGAACTTCTAAATAAAGAATTTGTTAAAGAAATTTATGATAAAAAAAATAAAAAATTCTATAGTTTAGGTGATAAAGGTTTTAAGTATCTTGAAAAGTACGAAATTATTAAAGGATTTATTGATGATTTTGAACTTTAAGCTCTATTTCTTATTAAACAACCAACTAATTAAATTTTTATACACCTAAATTCTTCTAAGCGCTTAATGAAAGATATAGAAGTTAAAAATTTAAGAAAAACTTTTGGAAGAAAAGAAAAAAAAGTCATTGCTGTAGACGATGTTAGCTTTTATGTTAATAGGGGTGAAATTTTTGGATTTTTAGGACCTAATGGTGCCGGTAAAACAACAACAATTAATATGCTAACTGGTCTACTAAAAAAAGATTCTGGTGAAATTAAACTTCTAGGAAAAGATCCAATAAAAGATTGGGAATATGTAAAAAATAAATCAAATGTTAGTACTGCATATTTTCCAATGTCCGGAGTTTTAACTATTAGACAAAATCTAAGAGTTTACGCAGGACTTTATAATGTTAAAAATAGAGAAAAAAAAATTGATTCACTTCTTGAAATATTTGAATTAACAAAATTAGGAAATACAAAAGTTGTTAATTTAAGCTCAGGTGAACAAACTAGAACAGCTTTATGTAAAGGATTAATTAATGATCCTAAATTATTATTTTTAGATGAGTGTACTGTTGGACTTGATCCTGATATTGCAGAAAAAACTAGAAGAATAATTAAAGAATATCAAAAAAAGAATGATTGCACTATTTTATTTACTAGTCATTATATGTATGAAGTTGAAGAACTTTGCGACAGAATAGCTTTCATAGATAAAGGAAATATTATTAGAATTGCAACAGCAGATCAATTAAAGAAAGAAATTAAAAAACATACAATTGAATTAAAAGTAAAAGATAAGCATGGTGAATTAATAAAATTTCTACAAGATGAAAATATTAATATTATTTTTGCAGAAAATAACACAATTATTTTTGATGTCTCATTAGAAAAAGATAAAATCTATAAAATCTTAAACAAAATTTTCACTAAAGGATTTTTACTCGATGATTTACATATTAAAAAACCAACATTAGATGATGTCTTTATTAATTTTGCGAGGAGCAGAAAATGAAATTTCATAGAATCAAAGCTCTTATGCTAAAATATTTTTACATAACAATTAATAGAATTGATAGAATATTTGATTTATTTTATTGGCCATTGATTGATTTAGTTATTTGGGGTTTTACTAGCAACTTTTTATCTCAATATTCAAATTTTAATTTTTTAAGTTTACTGTTAGGAGGAACTATACTTTGGATTTTCGTGTGGAGATCTGGCCAAGATGTTGCTGTATATGTACTAGAAGATTTTTGGTCTAAAAATCTATATCATTTATTTTCTTCACCAGTCAAACCTATTGAACATTTTGCATCAATTTTAATACTTGGATTTACTAGAGCATTTATTACTTTTTTAATTTTAGCTGGACTTTCAACATTAATTTATTCATTCAATATCTTTACAACAATTCCCTTAGGATTTCTAGCAATTGCAATGTTTTTATTATCATTATTTGGATGGGTTATTGGACTTTTTGTAACTTCATTAATTTTCAGATATGGAAAAAGAATTCAAGTTTTAGCCTGGTCATTTGCAGCTCTTTTAAATCCTTTTAGTTGTGTATTTTATCCGCTTAGTTCGCTTCCTAATTGGGCTCAACCAATTGCAAAAATACTTCCAACTACTTATATATTTGAAGCATTTAGATCTGTTTTAAATAATACTCCAATAAACTATGGCAGTTTAATATATTCTTTTATTGTGATTGTTATTTTACTTATAGCATCTGGACTCTTCCTTAGATCTTCATTTGACAAAGCTAGAGAAACAGGAATGATTGCTAAAAGTGATTAAACTAATAAAATATATAAAGTATTTATTCTAATTTAAACATATGAAAAAAGCTTTGAAACTCCTTGGAATTATTTTTGGAAGTATGACTTTAATTATTGTTTTAATGTTCTTATTTAATTTGTGTCCTCCTGACGGACCTTGGCCAATGCCTCCATGGTGTGGACATAAATCATTTGAACCTAAATTTTTTGAAACAGAATATGATGCCGGAATTCTTAATAAAATTATTTCAGTAAACATGGCAGATACATGGGGTAGAAATTATAATTTTATGATGTTTGAAAATACTAAAGATAATATTGAACAAAGTTTTGATCGTGCTTCTAAATTTGCTGTTGAAGTATATGTTCATGATTTTCATAGAGCAGTTTATGAAAACTCTGAAGAAAATTTTCAAAGTCTAAATTATGAAATTGTTGATGAAATATTTTCAAATGATATGAGAGACGAATCAATGACTTTTGAAGATATGCAAAAATTAGTAACAATTGCCCATCAAAAAGGCCTTAAAATTGGATTAAAACATAATATTGCATTTGTAGATATTGGAAAATATATAGGATCAAAAGATATTCAAAAAGAAGTTGATGAAGATCATAAAAATTTCAATTCTCTTCATTCAGAAGAATGGATTAATGATTATTTTGATAAATGGGAAAAAAGACTAGTTGAAAAAGCAATCTTAGCACAAGAAACAGGGTTTGATATTTTTAGTATTTACCCAAATTGGATGCAACCAACATTTACTGGAAATGAAGAATTAGCAAACCAAAGAAAAAAACAATTAATAAAAAAAGTTAAAGAAGTATTTAATGGGAAAATTTCTACAACAGTAGACAGATATGGTTTTTTACATGGCAATAATGGTGAAGAGGATTGGACAAAATATGATTTCTATAAAGACGTTGATATAATTGAATTTCCATTTTATAATTTATTTGAAGAATATAAAGCAAATGATTTAAGTAAAGAAGAAATAAAACAATCTTTTGAAATTTTTTTTAATGACTTAGAAACAAAAGCTAATGAAAAAAATATTAATCTTACACTTATGACAACTCTATTTAGTTATGATGATGCTATTAACAAAGGAATTATTGAATATCATGATATTTTGAATAAAGATCTAAAAACAGTTAAATCCAATTATAAACACCAAGAAAACATGCTTCAAGCACTTTTTGAAGCTGCTCAAGATGAAAAATATATTGAACGTGTAAACATCAATGGATATTGGTGGGATGATGCTATGGATCCTAAAGTTAAGGTTAGAATAAGTTTAGCTCCTAGCATTAGAAATAAACCTGCTGAAGCAGTTGCAATTAAATGGGCAGAAAAAAGTGCTAAAGAAAAATTAAAAAATTAAACTTATCATTATGTTCTTGGTTTATAGGTTTTTGTTTTACAACAGGAATTAAGGTATTCCCCACAATTTTTGGATTTAATATCAGTTAATTTAAACCATAAATCTGATACTGCCTCATTTTTTAAATTTCCAATAGGTTTAGCTGTAAAATCACAAGGGTGCATTTCGCCATAAGGACTAATATAAAAATAGTTTCTTCCTGCAGAACATCCAAAAGTAGACATATCTTTAAAATGAGCATAACAAAAAATTCCGGGATAATCTGACTTTTTATTATATTTGTCTACAAGTGCAAATAATTTATGTTTATCAATCGCATTTTTTGTTAAATCATTTCTATGAGAATACATCCCTATTGGCATTGTATCAAATACAATCAACTCATTTACTTTCAATTTTTTTGAAAAATGAATCATCTTCTCAAAGTTTCCATTTTCAAGATCTTCTTGTGTAACCGTTGTTGAAATTGCAGTTAATATTTTTTTTCTTTGACATTCTTTTATGCCTAAAATTGCTCGATTAAATAAATTTGGAAGTTTTCTAAATGTATCATGCCTTTTTGCAGTAACACCATCTAAACTAACAATAACCATCATAATTCCTGATTTTTTTAGTACTTGACATCTTTCTTTTAAAAACCATCCATTTGTGTATATACAAGATGAACTCTTATTTTTATCAACATATTTTATTAACTTTCCTAAGTCCTTTCGAAGTAAGGGTTCACCTCCAACAAAGTTAATTATTGAAATCCCAAAATTTTGACAAGATTTCAAAATTGCATAAATTTCATTTGTTGTTAAAACTCTATATTTTGATTTATCCATAGCAGAATAAAAACTACAGTGTTCACATTTAGCATTGCAAGAATCAGTAAGAGCAAAATTTATCATTCCAGGAAGGGGCTTTTGAAGTAAATTACTAATTAACCTTCTTGAAAGAGTATTTGCTAAAGGCTTACTTAAACCAGGAGTCAAAAATGCAGAATATACTGGTTGTCCTTTATACCAGCCAATTATTTTATGATGACGTAAATAATAATCTAAAAAATAATCATTTAATGCATTTGTATATGTGAATGAATTTTTCATGACTGAAAAAAGATATTTAATTCTATTAATCATAACTTTAACCTTTAATTTAAATTAAAACAATCTATTCTTTAAAAAGCCATTTGTAAAATAAATAAACTAAAAACCCTACTCCTCCTAGAGGTATTAGTCCGGCACCTGCAGTACATACAACAGCAATTAAAATAAAAGGAATAAGTGGAATTATTATTCCAATAACAATTACCCAAAATACAATTTTCCCCACCCTATGATCTTTTTGAGATTTTTTTTTAGAATCAAATGATTTAGGTACTTCTGGTGGAAATTCAGTACCACTTATAGGTCTACTATGCACAATTTTTTGCTCAAAATTAAGTGGTGGCGAAACTTTTGGTGAAATTTCTACATTATCTGAGGACTCTTCATTAATCATTTTTTACTCCAGTTTCAAATAAATAATTCACATATTTGTAAAAACAAATAATTAATGTTGCAAACAATGGAATTGCATAAATTGCTTCAATAGGAACAATAGTCAAAGGAATTGTTTTTCCTATCATTGTTGAAGTTAAAACTCCTGCATATTCTCTTATTCCTGTTTGTAAAAGTAAAGTTTCTAGTGGTACTGTTATTGCTTCAACAAAAAACAAATACAACCAAAATCGTTTATATTCAATAATATGACCAAAATGATAATCAACAAGTAAAAAAGATGTCATAAATATATTTACCCAACCTATTGTTATTATCCAAGTTATATCTTTATACAAATATGCCCATTTATGAAAACCTAAATTAAGCCACATAGGCTCACTCATTACTTCAAAAAGAAGAACTCCAAAAAATAAAATTATTAATTTTCTAGTTGTGTTTTTATATCCCTTCTTATTCATATAAAACCAAAGTCCAATAAAATAAACAACAATCAAAACTTCAAGAAAGATTATCCAATTCATTTTTTCTTACCTCTTTTCTTGGTTTTTTTAGGTTTTTGACTAAGTAACATTTCCCAATAACGAACAAACGCAACCATTAAAGCCATAAAAACAGGAATATAATATAATGCTTCAATTGGAACTTTACCATATCCAAGTAAGATTCCTGAAAGCCCTTGTTTTACAGCAAGAGGATAATCTCTAATTCCTAAAGCAATTACAGCCCACTCAGCAAAAAAACCCACAATTCCAATAATAAAAATTGAAAGAAAATACCTAACTTTTTCTGAATAATTTGGAAAATAAAGTTCAATTAATTCTAAACTTACAACAATAATTGTTGCCCATCCAATTGTTAGGATCCAACTTACATCTAAGTAAAGATAAGACCAGGGCTCAAGGTTAAGATTTAACCATAACGCTTGAGTGAAATATTCAAATAATAATACCGCTACAAAAGCCAACCCAAATCGTTGAAAAACTTTTGAGTTCAATTTAAAAAGTATCAATAAAAAAACCAAAGACAAAGTTATTACAGTTAGTTCAAATATCATTTTAAAATAAATTGATACTAATATTTATATAAAATTTGCGATTGTAATTAATTAATGTCTTTATCTAACAAAAATTATGGAAGTAAAGCAAAGAACTTGTTAATTTTAAAAAACAAGTTTCTAGTTCCTAATTTTTTTATTATTAATTCAGGTGAAATTTTACAAATATTAATTAATCTCTCTATTTCAAAAACTGAAATAAAAAATGCTTTTGTTGAAGATGATGAATTACGAGTAATTCTACAGAACAAAATAAAAAATAGCAAAAGGATTCTTGATTTTTCAAAGTTGAAAAATTTTAATGAAAAAATTATTATAAGATCTGCTTCTTTAGCAGAAGACGGAGCAACGTATAGTTTTGCAGGGATATATGAATCAAAAATATCACCAAACAATCCAAATGATTTTTCAAAAAATTTCTTTGAAGTTTTAAGTTGCGCTTTTTCAAAAAGAGTATATTATTACTCAAATCAAATTGGACTGAAAAATTTTCCAGATATCTCAATAATTATTCAAAATTATATTCCTAGTGATTATGGAGGAGTTACTTTTTCTTCGACAATATATAAGAATAAAAAAGGTATGTTAATCAATGTTGCAAAAGGTTCAGCAAATAAAGCAGTTTTAGGTCAAGAAGTGCAACAAGTATTTCTTGAAAAAGGGAAAAAAGAATTTAAAACAAATATTCCAAAAAAAATTATAAAAAATGTTCATGAACAGTGCACTAAAATTGAAAATCTTTTTAATTCTCCACAAGATATTGAATGGTGTTATGCAAATAACTCTCTTTACATACTTCAATCTAGACCTATAACTAAAGAGATTAACAAAGAAATAAATGTTTGGGATAATTCAAATATTGCTGAAAGTTATAGCGGTATTGTTCTTCCATTAACTTGCTCATTTGCTCAAATGATATATGCTCAGGTTTATAGAGATTTGGCAAGAACTTCAAACATTGACCAAAGAAAAATAAATGAACACTCAGAAATTCTAGATAATCTTCTTGGATTTTTTTATGGAAAGTTCTATTATAATATTTTAAATTGGTATAAAATGCTAACACTATTTCCTGGATATGACAGAAATAAAAGAAATTTGGATATTATGATTTCAGCGAAAAATAGAGCTAAACTTGATGAAAGATATAAAAAAAATGTAACTCTTTTTGATAAAATTAAGTATTATCCTTATATTTTTGTTAGAATCTTAAGATTTGAAAAAGACATACAATATTTCAAAGATTATGTTAATTCTTATTTAAACAGAAAACGAGAAATCAAATTAGAAAATTTGAGCCTGAGTAAATTATGGAATGAGTTTGAAGATTATGAAGAAAAACTTCTCAAAAAATGGAGTATTACTGTTGACAATGATTTCCTTGCTATGACTTGGTTTGGTGTGTATAAAAAGTTAGCAAAAAATTACGGACTAAAAGAAAATGAAGTTATCAAACAAATAGCTTCAATGAAATCTGTTGTAAGTGCAAATCAAGTACATCATTTAAAGCAGTTATCAACATTTATTTTTAAAAATATAGAATTACAAAAATATGCAAAAGAAAAACAATGGAAAAAATGCTTTGAAGAAATTAATAAAAATGTTAAATATAAGAAAAAAATTGATGAATATTTAGCAATATATGGTGGGAGATTTGCAAATGAATTAAAATTAGAAGCAAAAGACCTTGACACAGACCCCTACTATGTTGCTCAAGTACTATATTCATATAAAGATATGCAGTTTAAACAAAAACAAGATAATAATAAATTAAAATTATCAAAATTAAAACAAAAAATTCTTTTTTATTTTGCAGATAAATCAAAACATTATCTTAGAAATAGAGAAGAGCTTAGATTATTAAGATCAAGAGCGTTTAGTTACACAAGAAAACTTTTTTTAAATATTGGAGAAAAATTAAAACAAAAAAAATTAATCTCGGATGCAAGAGATATATTCTACTTAAAAATTAATGAAATTGAAAAAGTAGTTAAAAAAAATAAAATCAATTTAAAGCAAATAATAAAGAATAGAAAAAAAGAATATGATTCATATAAAAATATAGAATTAGAAGATGTATTGCTCACAATTGGAGAAAATAAACCTAAACCAAAATCAAAGCAAAAATATAATGTGGAATCGAAAATACAGGGAACTGCTTGTTCATCTGGAATTGTAAATGGAAAAATTACAGTTCTAGATAAATTCCAACTTCCTGAAAATAAATATGATATACTTGTTGTAAAGCACACAGATCCTGGTTGGACTCCACTGTTTGGACTTTGCAATGGTTTAATTGTTGAACATGGTGGACTACTATCACATGCTGCAATTATATCTAGAGAATTAAACTTACCATGTATAATTGGTGTGAAAAATGCAACAAAAATATTTAAGACTAATCAAAAAATAAAACTAAATGCCAATACTGGAATAATAGAGATTTTAAAATGAAACTAATTGAATCAAAAAATAATGAAAATCTAGTAGAGGAATATATTGAATTATTCAGAGAATTGTACAAAGATGATTTCAGACTTGACAGTCAAATTAAAACTATCAAAAAATCATTTTCAAAAAATAACCCATTTTACAAAAATGGAACCACTAAAAATTTTTTAGTGATGAAAAATAATAAGCCAATAGGACACTGCACCGCGATTATTGATAAAAGAATTATTAACAAGGGATTTATAGGATTTTATGACTGTGTCAAAGATGAAGAAGTTAATACATTTTTATTGAGATCTGCTGTTAATTGGTTAAAACAAAATAAATGTAAAACTATTTGTGGCCCTATTAATCTTACGATTTGGCATAATTATAGATTTATTCAAGAAATTATGAAAACTCCTGAAATATTTGATCCTTTTTCAAAAGAATATTATAATATTTTTTGGGAAAAGTTTGGTTTTATAAAATCTGAAAAATATGTCTCAGCAAAACGAACAAATTTTGATTATGTAATCACTCCCTCAAACAAAGCTATGGAATCATTCAAAAAAAATAAATTTATAATCAGAAATTTCAATAAAAAAAATCCTACAAACGATCTTAGAATTATAATGAATCTTTCAAATGAAATTTTTTTAAAAAGTTGGAACTTTGTGAAAATAGATTTTAGTGAATTTTTTTATTTATACAAAGATCTCTTACCCATAATTCAAAAAGAAAATATTAATATTGTTGAAAATCAAAAAAAAGAGCCTGTTGGTTTTTGTTTTAATCTTCCTAATCCTTACAATAAATCACAAATTATTCTTAAGACAATTGGTGTACTAAAAGAATATAGGAGACTTGGTGTTGCTAGTGCTTTGTTAAATTATTGTCATAAAAATGCAAAAAAACTAGGTTTCAAAGAATATTATTATCCTTTGATTAGAGTTGGAAATAATGTAACAAAATTTCCTTATGAAGGATATGAAATAATAACAAAATATTCTACTTATGAATTAAAATAATCTGATTTTTTCTCCTTTTTTTATTCTTTCAAGTAAACAAGAAGGAACTAAATTACCATTGTGAATCATTGGATCTGGACAACCTTTGCATAGATCCCATTTGTTGTTTTCTAAACTAGGAGGATCTATAATTAGAATAACTTGTGGATTAATCTTTTTTTTACCTTTGATTATTGATCTAAGGAATATTTTTCTGACTGAAGAATTAAATAAAAGTGGAATAAGTTTTTGTATTATCATTGGTTTATTTTTTACTGTAAAAAAATACTTTTTCTTTTTTTTGTAATATCTTTCTTGAATCAATTTATAGAATCTATTATCAAAGGAATCAATTAATTTGCCATCAACATAAGCAGATAATGAAAAAAGCCAAGAGATATTGTTTGAATTCTCTTTTCCTAAAAACGAACAGTATTTTATTCCAAATGAAGATTTAACTGCTTCACTTACTTCTTGCATTGATATTTCCATTTGTTTCTGAATTGTTTTTTCTGGTAACATTTCTTTATACACTGTGAAGACTATCAAATTAATTATATCAGAATTTTTTTGATAAAATTTAGACAATACTTCCAAATCTCCTATATTTTGTTTTGAAAGAGGCATAATAAAACCCAAATTCACACCACCAATATCTTTAAACAAATCACAATATTTTTGTCTTAATTTGTTGGCTTGACTTTCAGAAAAATTTTTTCTTTGAGATTTATCTACATGTATAATTATTTCAGTAACTCCTATTTTTTTTAGTTTTTTTAATCTTTTTTTTGTTAACAGCACTGCATTAGTATATATTTTTGTCTTTAACCCACAACTATAAATATACTTAACTAAATCATCTAACTTAGGGTAACATAACGGTTCTCCACCTGCAATAGATATTGTTTGAACATTTCTTTTTTTTATAAACCAATTAATTTCTTTTTTTAATATATCTAGAGGTATATGTTTTCTAATTGGATTTTTTTCAGCTAGACCTCTATAGCAACCCGGGCATTGAAGTTGACAATAAGTTGTTGGCTCAATCCATCCATTTGGGTTATTATACGTTGTCCAAGGTAGCTCATATAATTTCTTGGTATTAATTAGGTTAATTCTTTTTATTCTATCATAAATCTTTTCTGCATAAGGTTGTAGATCCTTAGAAAACTTTGAAAATGTAAACACTTTGTCATGCCCAATAGATATTTTATTTTTTTCATACTTAATTTTTACAGGAACAATTAAGCTATTTTTTACATTTTTAATTAAGTATGCTACTCCAACTTTTGCAGTATATTTTTTTTTCTTTCTTTCTAATTCTCCTGATGGAAATATGTAAATTGTTTCTCCTTTGTTGAGAAGTTTAATTGATCTTTCTAGAACTGTTCCATTTTTTAGAGTTTTAGTTGTTATACAACCAAAAAGAAGCATAAGATGCCTTAAATAGAATATTCTTAGATATTTTTCATCTGTGATAAATCTAAAAGGAGCTAATTTGGAAAATGTTTTGAAAGGAAAGGAATAGCAAACTAAAAAAGGATCAATTCTATTTGGATGATTTGACGCAATAATATATTTCTTATTCTTTTGAAATTCAAAATCTAAATTTGAATTAATTCTTAAAAAAAACCTTAGAGGAATTCCAAATATAAAATATGTAAAAATTTGCCATATGTAAATTACAATATTTTTCATAAAAACGCTGCCCCAACTATTAATAAATGCAATGACAAATAAATCAAAATAGCAAATCCTTGAATAAGTTTTGAACTAAAATTATCTTGTTTAAAAAAATAATATAAAATTGCCATTATATTCATTATAAAAACAATTATCCCAAAAAAAACCAGGCTTACTACATACGCAATTTGAAAAATAATTATTAAAAACAAAGTAAAAGAAAAAAATATTGAAAAAAAATATGTTAATGATGCTTTTTTTACTCCATATCTTCCTGAGTATGTGTCTCTTCCACTGCTCTCTTTTTTAACTGATTTTAATTTTCTAGCGATTTCAAGTATAACTGCATTAGCTAAAACAAATACAAAATGAATAATTAATAAAGGTTCTTTTATTGAAGACATTGGCTCAATCAAAGCATATAAATAAATTTGAAGGAAAAAAATCTGGAGAGTGTTTAAAAAATTATACAAAATAAAATGTTTTTTAATAAACTTTTTCACAAAGAATTCTTTTCTTGCAATAAGAGAATATACCATAGCAAGTATCCAAAAAATTAGCGTTTCTTTAGCAAAAATTAAATTCAACAAAATTTGAATTAATATAAAACAAAAATTAACTAAATTTAATTCTTTTATTGTAATTAATCCTCTTTGAACTGGACGTTCTTTATGATATTTATTATCAAATTTATTATCTTTAAAATCATCAAACACCCTAATATTAAACATAAATAATAGACAAGTTACTGTTCCAATAAAAATCTCTAAATTATAATCACTCAATTTTGCATTAGATACTGCAACTACAGCAACAGAGCTTAAAACAACTGATAATGTTGTGAAAATTAATACTACAAAAGGGAATCTTTCTTTTTGATATTTATAAAATCTAAAAAAAAAGTTTTTATTTTTCATATTGTAATTTTAATCCATAAATTCATATATAAATGTTAAGTTAATCTACATAATAAAATAAGATGAATGAGAAAATTAAGTATAGTATGTGTTGGGAAGATCCTAAACTAGTTACTAATGGACTTAACATAAAAACGTCTGACAATGTTTTAAGTATAGCTTCAGGTGGTGAAAATATTTTTGCTATTCTTCTTAAAGAACCTAATGAGTTAATTGCATTAGATAACAATACTTATCAAATTTATCTAGTTAAGCTAAAAGCTATTGCTATTAAATATTTAGAGTATGATGAATTTTACTGTTTTCTTGGATTTGAAAAGTGTGAAAATAGAATCTCAATTTTTAAAAAACTAGTTCCTTATTTAGATAAACAAGAAATTAAATTTTGGAACAAAAATATTGATCTTATAAAAAAAGGCATTATAAACTGTGGTAAACTAGAAAATTATCTTTACTATTTTAGAAAATGCGTTCTCAGGTTTGTTTTAAGCAAAAAAAATATCAAGTTTTATTTAGATTTAAATGATATCAAAAAACAAAAAGAATTTTTCCAAAAGAAATGGAATTCCTTTACATGGAAAATTCTTTTTAAAATATTTTTTTCAAAAACACTAATGAAACTTCTTGGTAGAGATAAAAAATACTTTGTTCATAATAAAATAAAAAATATTTCAAAACATTACTACTTAAGATCAAAACAAGGAATTACAAAAATTCCAACAAAAACTAATTATTTTATGCATATGATATTAACTGGATCTATTCCTAAATGTTTCAAAGATCATCCTTATCTTGATTTAAAAAACTACAAAAAACTAAAAAAATTAGTGCATAAAATCAAATATTTTAAAGGAACAGTAAATGATTTCTTAACTTCTAATTCAATTAATATTTCCAAATACAATCTATCAGATATTTTTGAAAAAGATAGTCAAAAAAATTATGAAAACACTCTCTTATTAATATCAAAAAAATCAGACAAAGGTATGAGGATTTGCTACTGGAATAATATGGTAAAAAGATCAAAGTATTCTAAATTTATTAAATTAAAAAGATTAAATCTTTTTTCAGAAGAATTATTTAAAAAAGATAGAATCTTTTTTTATTCAGATTTTTTTGTTGAGGAAAAACCATAGTATCTCACTGTTAATTCTTTAGGTATGTTTTGAATTTTGAATTCATTTGAATAATCCAAGAGTTCACCATCTGCCATAAAAAAAGATTTTTTTTTAGTTTTAATATTTATTTTATTAAAAGACTGGTAAAAAATTGATTTATCGTTTATATGTTGTCCTTTAATAACTTCTTGCACCATTTTAAAATCTTTAAAAATTGTTTTAGGTTTTTTAATAATACAAATTTCAAATTTTCCATCATCATTCACTGATTTAGGAGATAACATGAATCTCTTTCCAATAAATCCTTGATTGCAAACAGCTAGTAGCATTTGTGGTTGATTAATTATTCGAGAATTAATTTTTCTTATTAAAACACCATCATATCCAAAAAGAATTTTCTTTAAAACATGAAAATAATATACAAAATCATTCATTAAATTGCTTTGAACTTTTCTAGATTTTGATGCATTCAAAGACTCAATTACTTGTGTAGGTAAACCTAGTCCTCCACCTGTCACAAAGTAATTAGAATTCACTCTGATTAAATCTATATTTTTTATTTTTGTTTGATATATTCCATCAAATATTTCTTCAATGTTTAGAGGTATATTTAATTCTCTAGCTAAGTCATTGGCTTTACCACAAGGTAAAATACTAAGAATTACTTTTTTTCTTTTATTAGATTTTAGTTTCATAAAATTATTTATAAAATTATTAAGGGTTCCATCTCCTCCACAAATCAGGAATTCTCTTTGTCCTTTGTTAATTTGATCTAAAAGTATTTGAGAAAAATCTTTTTTTTTTGTAGAAAAAAAACTTGTTTGTTTTTTATTAAAATATGAAATAACTTTTTTAGAAGTTAATGAGTTTGGATTAAGAAAAATAAAAGGAAAAAATTTCATTTATGCGTTTTAATCATTATCTACTCTTGGTGCTAAAATAAATGCTAACATCAATTGATCTGTAACTTTATATTCTAATTTTAGTGGGTAATCTGAATTAAATCTAACATAAACACTTGGAGAAAGCTTACTTCCTTGAATCATTTTTTTAAGGTATTCAATTGAGTATTTTGCATTAAGAGTTTCTTCTCCTTCTTTTGTTATTATGGTATTATCGTCACTTGGAATTTCAATTTTAGCTTTAGATAAATCTCCTTCAGCACTAATTGTGAATTTTTTAGCGTCTGCTGAAAATCTTACTGATTCTGCAACAATACTAACGTCTTCAATTGCTTCATTTAATGTTACTGTATCTGCTTTAATTGATATAGGAAAACTTAGTGAAGGAATTTTTTGTTCTCTTTCTTCAAGTTCAATTATTGGTAAATAAAAGGTTCTTGTTGTATTTGCTCTAATTGTAACTTTGAACTTATTTTCTTCTAATTCTAATGTTAAAACATCATTTGGCCCTGATCTTTTTAGGACTTGTTTTAAATTGTTTAAGTTTAATGCTACTTTAACTTCTTTATCAATTTTATACTCTGTAAAGCTTGAACTTAAAAGTTTAAAAATAACCATTGCTACATTTGCAGGATCCATTGCAATTAAATCAATTGAATCCTTTGATATTGTAAACCTTGCTTCTGTAACTAAATCTGAAATAATAGACACACTGTCTTTTAGAAGTTTTGAATCTGCTAGTGTAAGTTTCATTTTTGTTCCCCCTTGGTGGTGTGAAAATGAATACCTTGAAAAATAAGATTTTTCATTGGTTTCATATTATTAACCCCCCTTAAAGTATATAAAAATGAATAATATATTAATTTATAAAAGTTACTGAGTTATTTTAGAAGTTTTTGCATAATTCTCCCAATATAAGTTTTCCCAAATTTGTGAGTGATTTTGTATAAAGGGAAAACAATTGAAGATCTAAATTGATCTGTAAAATGTTTTTCAATTCTAAATTTTTTAATAAGCTCATTATTTTTCCTTATTTGTTTATTTTGCTCATCAAGTTTCATTGAATATGCTTCTAGCATATTGATATAGTCTTCTCTTTTGTAAAAATACGTATGTTTAGTTATTGTTAAAGGTGTTAATTTATCTAAAATCAATTTTGAATATATTGTTTTTTTATTTAAGATTGAAATTAATTGTTCATTTGAGGATTTTAATGAATCAATAATTGACTTTTTTTCAATTAATTGATTATTTAAAACTAAATTTTCATTTGATTTAACTACTATTTCATCTTCTAACTTTTTTAACAAATTATTTAGTTCAAGTAAAATCTTATTATGATTAGAAGAAATTTTTTTCTTTTCTGATTTTATTTTTGACTTAGATTGCATAAAATAAAAACACTCTATCTTTTTATTAAAAGATTGTGGTTTTGAAAAAATTAAAACAAATCTGGATAATTCAAATAACTCAGCAAATTAGTTTTTGAATCCCTAAATTGTCTCCTAATTTCTCGATTATAGTCTTTTAACCATAAAGATTCAAAATCTTCATTTATTGTGCCAAAAAAATATTTTCCTAAAACAATGTTACCATATGAATCTATAAAAAGACTTCTTAAAATATTTTCAAAAAAATATTCTTGTTTTGTCATAGTTTTAGGTAACAAATTTTTATATTTTACAAATTTTTGATTTGAAAATATATTTGTATTACTTGTGATTTTTTTTCCACTCAAAATTTTTTTTGGAAAATAATATTGAAATTCATTTACGAAATTAGTTTTATATTTTTCTTCAATACTCTTTTGAGTTAATTCTTTATCTTTTTTATAAGGAAAAGTTACAACAATCTTAACTTTGTTTAAAGTGTATTTTTGAATTTGTTTAACTAATTCTTTTTGTTTAATATAAGACTTAAATTTTATGTTAAGTGTGAGATCACCTAGCCTAAGAAGTTTAAGTAGGTTTTTATCTAATTGAAGTTCCTCCAAAAATTTAAATTCAATTTCTATTCCTTCTTTGGCTAATTTTTTTATCAGAGAATAAAAGATATTTTTCTTTGGTAATTTCTTTAAACGAAAAACTACTTTTTTAAGAAATCTTTGTGCATTAAACATAAATTTTTCTAGTTCTTCTAATTTTATTTTTTCAGATAAATCAATAAAACAATATTTAGGCATTTTTACTAATACTTTATCAGAAAAACTACAATTAAATGATACCATGCATGTTTGTTTACATTTGCTAATTTTATTTTTTACAGTATTTGCTTTTTTTGAATTCCAAATTAATCTTGGTAAATCATTCGTATCACCTATTGAACCATATTTAAATTCACTACTTAAAGGACAAACTATAATTTTATTGTCTGATTCTATAAAATAATTCGTGTATCTAACAGAACAACCTTCATTAGGTATTTTACAAACTCTAATTGGATCCAAAAAATATTCTTTCATTTTAGAAAGTTGAGTTATTGAAGAAACTATTTTATACTTTTTTTTCCTCAAATCAATAAGTTGATCTAATGATGAAACAACTTGACTAAATTTCGGCCAAAGAAGATCCTCTTTGTATTTTCTAACATCTTTTATTTGAATTGCTTGAAAAGTTATGTTTTTAATGTAACTTTGAGTTTTTGCCCACTTAACAAAATTAGGAGTTTCTACAATATTATGACTCATAATTGTGTAAGTAAGATTATTCTTAAATTTTGGAATTAGTTCATCTAGTTTTTTTAATCCACTTATTGATCTTTTAAAACTTCCAGGTACACCTCTAATAAAATCATGAGTTTTTTCAAATCCATCAATAGAAACACTTAAAGTGTGTACTTCAGATTTTGCAAGCTTTTGTATAATTGAATTTGTAAAAAGTGAACCATTAGTTTGAAGATGAACTATAATTTTTTGTTTAGCACAAAAATCAAGTAATTCAAATAATTTAGGATATAAAAAAGGTTCTCCACCTGAAATATTTAATACATAATTTTTCAGCCATTTCTTTAAACCTAATAAATGACTTTTTAGTTTCTCAAAATTAGCTGATTGTTTTTTATAAAATTCATTATAATTGTGGTCCATTGGACAATGTAAACATCTAAAATTACAAAAATTTGTTAAATTTAAATTAATCAATGTTGGTTTTTGTTGATATTCTAAATTTTCCACAATCATTAAAAATAACAATATAAAAATAATTTAAAAAAGTTTACTTTAGATTAAAATAGAAATATTTTCAATTAAATTTAAATATTTCCCTCTTCTACTATCCAGGAAAAATGAACCTTTTGTTTTTTAGTGATATGCATGGAAATTTGAAAGTTTTAGATAGTTTAAAGAATAAAGCTAAGGAAGCTGATGGTATTGTATGCTCAGGAGATTTTACTGTTTTTGAAGAAGACATTGAAAAAATATTAAAAAAACTTTCAAAATTTGATAAAAAAGTTCTTTTAATTCATGGAAATCATGAAGATGAAGACAGAGTTAGAGATTTATGTGAAAAACATGATAATATTTCATTTTTGCATAAGGGTGTTTTCCACGCTGAAGACTATATTTTTATGGGATATGGTGGCGACGGGTTTTCAACAAATGATCCAGAATTTGAAAGAGTTGCAAAATTTTTTAAAGAAGAATCAAAAGATAAAAAAAGAATTGTATTATTTACACATGGACCTCCTCATGGCACTGTTATTGATAAAATAAATGGTGAACATAGAGGAAATAAATCATACAGAAATTTCATTGATGATGTTAAACCTCATTTAGTTATATCTGGACATTTTCATGAAAATGCTGGAAAAACTCAAAAAATTGGTAGAACTTTATTTGTTAACCCAGGCCCGCATGGGGCTTTTATTGATATTTAGATTATTCTTATTAATAAGATATTTCTACCTTATTTGATGTTAAAGCCTATTACTATTGAGTTATCTTTAGATTTCGACTTAACGATGACTCAATTTTATCAACAAGAACCTCTATTAAAATATTATTATGGATTAATTGGGAAAAAATTTAATGATAAATCAGTATTAGAATATTTTCAAGCAGCAAATGAGAGATTTCCTGATCAAGAAATCCCTTTATCTGTAATGCAAGCAATAATCGCTGATTCAAAAGAAGGAGGAGTCTTAGCGGGATTGTCAAATAATAAGCTTTATGAACTTGGACAAGAAATTTCACCTGCTGTTGGAATTCAAGAGTTTTTTCCTGGATTAGAAAAAAAATATGGAGATCAAGTACATTTTGTTTACAGTATTATTTCACTCGGTTTTAAACCAATGGTTCAAGGATTTTTAAAAGAAACAGGTCTTGATAACTATGTTAAATATGTTGAAGCTTCTTCTTTTTCTGAAGATTCAAATGGAGTAATAAATGGAATTGATCGAGTAATTAAAGCAAAAGATAAATTCTTTTCAATTAATAGTTTTAGACAGCATTGGGTTGACCAAAGATATGATCCTTTTATTTATATAAGCGACAATGACCATCCAGTTTTTAAAATGATAAGTGTTTTTGGTGGAATGCCTATTTGTGTTTATCCAAAAGATGATCCAGTTGCTCACAAAAGAGCATTGGAACAATTAGAGATTGAAACACCAAGACTTCCACCATATGGATCTTCTATTAAACCTGGTGCCCATCATGTTCTTCCAAGAGATTTTTCACCAGAAGGTGAAGTTTTTCAAACAGTATGTAAAAAAATAGACGAAGAAATTGAAATTGCAGAGACTAACCGGTTGTATTTTCTTAATCAAGATCAAGCATCTGAGGTTTAAACTCCTCAAATTTCCAATCATCATAATTCATTATTCTTTGAAGATTCTCTTTTTTCATTAAAAGAACTACAGAACTCTCTGGTTTTTCATCAACATAAACTAAATTAGAATATTTTCCAACTTGTTTTGCAAATTCTCTAATCTCATCATGAGAAGGCATATTCTCTTTTGACAATCTTCGCATAGAATATCCTACATGCATATATCCTTTGCATTCTACATAATCATAGTGTCCTTCTAATTTTTTTATAAATTCACCAAATAGTTCTGGATGAACCATGTTATATCCTTTTGTTAATGTTAATCTTAAAACTCTTCTTGTTTTTAGATTTTTCATGATTTGTAATGTTTTATTAAATCGTTCCCATGCATCTTTAATTAATGGATTTGTATCCTTAATAAATAATTCTTTAGTTGGAGCAGCAAGAGTGATATAAAATTGTGTTGGCTCATGACCAATTAATTTTTCAATCATTTCAGGACATGATCCATTTGTAACTAAATACGCGGTGATTCCTCTACTGTGAATTTCATCAATTAATTCAGGAAGTCTAGGATACATTGTAGGTTCTCCTGTAAGAGAAATTGCAAAATGCATTGGTTTATACATTTCTTCAAGTCTTTCCATATTTACTTCAGAGTTTCCTTTAAATCCTATTAATAGCTTAACATGTTCTTTTATACACCCGTCAACAATTTCTTTAGGATCATCAACAGGACCACTCCATTCTTTAGATGCTGTTGAAATATCTCTCCAGCAATGCCAACATCTAAAATTACAATGTTGAAGAGCTGGAGTCATTTGAACACATCTCCAAGTCTTTATTCCATAAAATGTATTTTTGTAACATAAACCTCGATTAATCATAGATTTTTTTGTCCAACCACAAATTTTTACAGCTGAATGATTACCTACAATTCTATATCCTTGACGTTCAAGTTCTATTCTTTTTTTCTCAGGAACCATTCTAATTTCAAAGGAAGAAAAAATCATTTAAAAAGATTGAGTTAAATCTTTAAAAAATATTCATCATACTTTGTATGATTTTCATAAAGTATTAATATTAAAACTAATCCTTGTGAACCAATGGAGAGAAAAGAGTTAAATTCTAGACAAGAACAAAAAAAGAAAAAACTTAAAGGGTATTTTCAAAAAGGGGTTCTTGGTGTAATTGCTGTTTTAGTTATGATTAAAATAAACAAAATTCTCTTTTTTTTAATTGTTTTTTATATTCTTGGTTTTTTAGGTAAATATATTCGTGGGGCATTTGGATTAAAAATGGTTGTACTTGATCCTAATTTATTTTTTTATATTATAATTGTAAAGTTTTTTGGAATTAAATGGTTATTTGTCTTTTTATTTTTGACTGTAATTGTAAATGATATGGTAACTGGAATCTTTTCTTTAGGCTCTTTTTTGAATTATGTTTTATATCACATAGCTCCAATTTTTGCTATCGCAATATTTGGAAATAGCTCTATGAGACTCTATGGAAATATTGCAAGTTTAATTTATTCATCTCTATATTTTGTATTTAGAACTTCATTTTTTTTCCCTTCACCTTTGGCAGACGACCCCTTTCAAGTTACTGTTAAGGCTATTACAAGTATGATTTTTACATTTTTATATATTGTATTTTTTGGTCCAATTTTTCAAATATTACTTGGTTAAAAAAAAACAAAAAACTCGAATAGTTTATAAAGAAAAAACACTTAAATAAGAAAATGAAAAAATATCAAAGATACTTTGTTGAAATATTATTTTATATTGTTAATATATTGTATCTAGGACTAGTAACCTTTCTTTTACTTAAAGATTATATAATTTTTGAAGTTTTCATGGCATTATTATTTGTTCAAGTTATGGGATCAATGTTAATCTTATTTTTTTATTACCTTCATTCAAAAGTTAAAAAGTTGGCAAACTCTTTGAAATTTGATTTTATAACAAGATTTATGGAACAACCCAGAATGGAAGGAACATATAAAAAAAATTGGTTCCAAATTCATTTTACTAGTAGATCTTATGGCGAATATTGGGGATTACCTAGAACATACATTAAACTTCAATTTAAAGAAAATAAAAATTTTGATGTTGATGTTCTATTCAAGTACAAAGAATATGTGTTAAATAACAACATAATTAATAATATTGAACATATTAAAAGAGGTTATAAAAATTATTTGCTCATGCGAGTAAAGTATTATATTTTAAAGCCTAATGAACTTCTGCATCTTATGGATTTACTTTTGAAAATATCTAAAAAGGCTAAAAAGTAGATTTTTCGAAAAAATTTATATAACAACGAATTCTTAAAACTAATAAATGAAGAAAGATCGTACTGTTTTGCTAGTAGTATTTGTATTTATTTTTGTACTCTTACTTCAGTATTCAATTATTTTTATTGCATTAAAATCTAAAACTTCAGCTAGAGATATTAGTGCTAATGTTTTATTAAGTGATCCAGTAATTGGTGTCTCTGTGTGTTTTAATCATCCTCCTTCTGTTAATGTTAGTATGTGTAATGATTCTGTTGTAGTTGATTATAATTACACTTGTTATGTGAACGCTACAGACATTGATGGAAATAGCATTACTTTTGATACTATTTATTATAATGAAACATATCCTTTTGAAATTGAATTAAGTGGTTTAATTAATTTTACACCTAACATTAATGACACAGGAAATTATACGATTCCAGTTCGTGCTAGAGATTCTATGGGTTGCTCTAACTCTGATGATATGAAAGAGTTTGAATTTGAAGTTTATAATATTAATGACCCGCCATATTTAGCAACTTCAATTCCAAATCAATCTTGGAATCAGGATACTACTTTAGATGGTGCTTTTGATTTGGATGATTATTTTTTTGATCCAGATTTAGATGTTTTATCATATACACGAGTTTCTTCTCCTTTAGATAATATTCGAGTTACAATAGATTCTTCAACAAATGAAGTGACCTTTGCACCTCTTTCTGGCTGGTATGGAACTGAATATGTAATGTTTATGGCTTGGGATCCATTTTATGCTAATGCTTCTAGTAATAATCTCACTCTTATTGTTAATTATCTTGAGGATGAAGAACAAACTCCCGATATTGGAGGAGGTGGAGGAGGTGGAGGAGGTGGCAGCGCCAGTGTTCCTGATTGTATTCCTAGATGGTATTGTCGTCCTTGGGGAAAATGTCAACCAGATAATTTAGTATATAGAGATTGTTATGATCTTAATAATTGTTCAAACAGTTTTGGAAAACCTAATGTTACTGAGTCTTGTGAATTTGAATCTACTTGTTATGATGGAATAAAAGGGCCTGATGAAGAAGGAGTAGATTGTGGTGGCCCTTGTCCTAATTGCGGAACTTGTTATGATAAACTTTGCAATAATAATGAAGATTGTACTAAAGAATTAATTGAATTACCTGATTGCGGTGGTTCTTGCAAACCTTGTGAATACATAATTGAAACTTGTTTTGACGGAATATGTAATAATAATGAAGATTGTACTAAAGGATTAACTCAAATACCTGATTGTGGTGGTACTTGTAACGAAGAATGTCCAGTTCAAGAACAACCTGTTGAACTTCAAAAAATAAATTGGAGTTCTTTAATGTGGTTCTTAATTCTCCTTGTTGTAGGATATACTGCTAAAAAATCTTATCCTTATTTACTTGTCCTTCTCAAAAAAAGAAGGAAAAAAATGTATGAAGAAAGACTACTCCTTGAAACAAAAGTTACAGAATCTATTCTTGAAAGTTTAAAGAAAATTGAAGAGATGATTGCAAATGGTGAAAGTATTCAAAAAATAATTGTATTGTTCTCTGCTCTTGTTAGAAAATATTTTAAGAATTTGTTTGAACTAGGATATGAATTTACATATCAAGAAATTATGAATGAATTAAGATCTAGAAATATTAGTCCAACTTTTAAATCAGTTCTAAAAAACTTTTTTGAAAGATCACTTGAAGTTGAGTTCTCAGGCGTTGCAACATCAAGAGCAGAAATGAGTGCAATGGTTTCTGAATTTAAAGAAGTTTTATCTTTAACTAGTAAAGAACCATTAAAAACAGATGAAAGAATAAATATTGGTAAAGGAAAAATGACAAAAGTAGATATAATGTTCCTAGATGTTGCTAAAGCTGAATCTCATTTAAGAAGAAATGAATTGAATTTAGCTTATGGTTTATATGTTAATCTTCATAAGAAATTCAATGAACTTTCAGATAGAGATAAAAAAAGATTACATGGATTTATTTCTCGACTTTATGAAGAAGTAAAGTTAGCTAGAGAAAATTACGAAACAGATATTTCTTAATTAATTATGACTAGAAAACTATATAAATACTTTCTACCTTCATAAGTTACGTACATTAAAGAATTTAGTATACTTAGTGAATTAAATGAACTAAGTAAACTAAGTTTAATAATATAATTTAAATAACTTATTAAAAATGACGAACGTAAATATTGAAATTCCGGATGATTTGCATAAAAAAACTAAAATTCAATGTGCTATTGATGAAGTTACTCTAAAAGATTTCATAATTAAATCAATTGAGGAGAAATTAAAAAGAAAAAAATAATGAGAAAGGTCAAGTGCGCAATGTGACTCATATAGAACTGGTCCGGTTCTGAATTCTTTAAACTGAGTACACCCCCAATGCACTTGGCCCTCATATTTATTACGATGAGTTACAAAAAAAACAACTGGAAAAGAAACTTTGCAATTTTATTAATAATATCTCTAATCAGTGTTATCTTAATTTCTTCAGCTCTAACACTAAATTCAGTTAGTATAACTCCAGATAGTGAACAAAATCCAAAAACAACTGACGATCTGAACTGTACATGGTCATATACTGATGGTGGAACAAATGTTAGAGGAAATGTAACTTGGTATAATGGGTCTGTTGAGTTTTTAAAACAATACAATCAAACAAATTATGCTTTACTTAATAACACATACACTGCAGAAGGAGAAACTTGGAACTGTACTGTTGTTTTAGGAAATGAAACAGTTTCTATAAGTAATAATTTATCTTATACTATTACAATTAAAAACTCTCCACCAGACGAACCTTTTGTCCAGTATTTAGGAAACAATATTGATAATTATCTTGAAATAACTGAAGACATTGAATACATTTTTTTATTAAACACTAGTGATCCTGATCCAAGCGATACTTTATCCTATTCATTAACTTCAACAGCTTCTTATTGTAGTATAGATACAAACTCAGGAGTTATTACTTGTAATGCAACTGCGCAGCCAGATACTGCAGTAAATGATAGATACTGGTTTTATGCAAATGACGGAACAATTGCAATAGGAACTTATGCTGATTTTAATGTAACTCCTGTAAATGACAGACCTTATTTTTCTTCAGGTCCAGATAATCACACAATGAATGAAAATGAGACAATGACATATTCGTTTACTGTAAGTGATGAGGAAAATAATACAGGAGCCTATATTTTTGATTTAAATTACAATATAACTTCGGAATTTGGTGATGATAGATTAAATATTACAAATGCTGATAATGTTTTTTCAATAAAATTTGAAAACAATAGAAAAAGTACAAGTGCTGATGTAGGAAACACAACAGTATATCTTGCTGCTTGTGATCCTGAAGATTACAATCTATGTATTAATGATTCATTTAATTTAGAAGTAATTTCAATTAATCACTGGCCTAACTTATCTTTAATTCAAAACTCAAGTGCAGCTCAAGGAGATCTCCTAGAAATATTTATTAATGCAACTGATGAAGATATTAGCAATGAATTAGAATTTCAAATAACTGGTCTAAATTGTGTTTATGATCCTTGGAATATTACAACAGTAAATAGTAGTATTAATGCAACTGGACTCATAAATATGACATTAAATAATTCACATGTTCTATGTCCAAATGTGACTGTTACAATAAATGATAATTATGGAGGATCAGATTCACAAAATGTTTATTTTAACATAACAAATAGAGATGACTCACCTATTATTTACAATTTAAGTTATTCAACAAATAATACACATGGAAATAATCTTTCAAGTATTATTACTTATACAAATACCCTTTTTACATATCAAATTAATGGAACAGATCCTGATTTAGGTTATGATTCTTTTGAAACAATTTCTTATACTGAAAATTCTTCACTTTGCGGAGCTAATTGTCCTACTATCAATATATCAACCTCTGGTTTAATTAATCAAACATTTACTCAGAGTGGAAATTTTTCATATGAAATAAATTTGACTGATTATTATTATAATTATACAACAGCAATTATGAATATTGAAATTATTGATAATGCATATCCATTCTATAATCACACAATTATTAATTTAACAGCAAATGAAACAATTGAATTTAGCTATAAAATGAATGCCACTGATCCAGAAGGCACTCATGTTAATTTTACAGATAATACCACAATATTCAATATAACTAATGAAGGACTCATTAATCATAATTATTCGTGTAGTGATATAGGAAATTATTCGGTAGAAGTAACTATCACTGATCAAGGAGGAGCAGAAAATTCAACTCAATTCAATTTTGAAATTACCAATCTCCCTCAAACTCCTGTGCTACCAAATTTTGGGAATTTAACAATTTGGGAAGGGATTTCATATAATAGAAATATTAGATCAGAAACTGTTGATTATGATTTAAATGAATATTGTTCAAAAACTACTGATTCACTAACTTATACCTCACGGTTTACTGTTGGAACAACTCTTTTTAATGTTAGCTCTATTGGTTTAATTTCAGATTTCACTCCAACAAAAGCGCAGCCAGGATCTTACAGAATTAATATTACTGTAATTGATAGTTATGGATTAAATAGTTCAAAATTATGGAATTTAACTATAGCAAATCGATCTGATATCCCTACAATTAATAATATTACACCACATGGGAAACCAATGAATTTAACCTGGGCATTAGAATCTGATTACAATCCTTTAAATTTAACAAACACAAACACTACTGAAAACTCAACAGTATATTTTGATCATAATTCTACTGACCCTAATTCAGATCCTCTTGTATTTAATTGGACTTATGACGGATCTGCTGTTAGTTATGACAAAAATTATTCAAGATTCTTTGATTTTGATGATAGTGGAACATATAATATTACTTTAACAGTTAGCGACAATGCCTCTGGAAGTCTAGAACATTATGTAAAATTTACATGGAATTTAACTGTTGACAATAAAAACCGAGCACCTTTACTTAATAACACTCTCCCTAATATTTCAGTAAATACAACAACTCTGTATGAAACTTATTTAACTGGAGGAATAGGTAATATTAAATTTAATGATCCAGATGGAGATACATTAACATACAATAATAGTCCAACATCAAAAGCTACCATAACATATAGCGGAAATTCAATGACAATCACACCTCTTGAAATAGGTGTTGAAGAATTTAAAATCACTGCTAGTGATGGTACACAAAGCATCACAAGTACAAATATTACGCTTAATATTACTGGAGTTGTTAATACTACAGAAGAATCTTCCTCTTCAGACACATCTAGTGGGAGTAGTGGAAGTAGAACTGAAGTAGTTCCTTATACAATTGTTGAAGAAGTTGAAATTGAAAAAGATGTATATTTAGATATAATAAATCCTGAACCTGCTGTAATTTATAGTAATAACACATTAAGACAAGTTATTAGTATTATTAATAGTGGAAATAAAACTCTTAGAGGAATAACTCTCTCTGCTGTTACTAATTCAACAACTGCAGATATAAGTTTTTCAAATAATTACATAAATGAACTTGCTGTTGGAGAAACTCAAAAAACAGATTTAATAATTGTAGATTATCAAATTTACAATAATTATCAAATTGTTATTCAAGCTAATGTAACTGATCCAGTATACAAAGATAAAGCAGTTATTTACATTAATGCATTAACAAAATCTAGAGGAAATCAGTCCTTAAGTCGTACAAAAATTACATTTGCAGCTGATTTACTTGCCAGTAATCCTGAATGTGTTGAATTAAATGAGTTCCTAAAAAAATCTCGAGAATTAATGGAGCAACAAAATTATGAAGAAGCTGCAAAAATTACTGATGCTGTAATTCAAGGTTGCAAATATTTGGTTTCCCAATCAAAATTAGTTGATGAAAGACCAACAAATTGGGTTTTGAACTTAGGAATTGATAAAGTACCATATCTAAAAATTGCATTGATAATGTTTGTTCTTGCAATGATAGTTACTGCAACAATTACATTTAAATTAAAAAAATCAAATGATGATGAAGTTAGTAAAAATTCTTAATCACTTAAAACAAGATTAAATATTTCACGTGTCATACTCTTATGAACATATTGACTTAAGTGATTTTTTATTTTCCAATTTGTTTTTTGAATCAAAGATTTTGCAAGTTTTTTATCTGGAAAAATTATTAAAAAATTTTTTGTTAATTTTTCTGTATTCTTTAAAAATTTTAAATATAATTCAGTTGTTTTTAGGGCTATAGAATTTTTTCCATAAGGCAAATCTGTAACAATTAAATCATATTTACCTTTTATTTTTGTTGCATCTTTAACTTCAAGTTTAAACTCTTGAATTTTATAATGTTCTAGATTTTGTTTTGCTCTTTTTATTTGTATTTTATCAATATCATAACCTATTACATCAAATCCCATTAAACCTGCTTCAATAAGTATTCCTCCTGATCCACAAAAGGGGTCAAGAAATTTTCCTTTTTTTAGTCCAGATAAATTTATACATGCTCTTGCTAAACCTGGGTGAAGTGAAGTTGGGTGCAATTGAGGTCGCAAATGTGCTTTTCTTTTAAGAAAACTCTTATCTATTTCTGAAACTAATTTCCCTACTACTACTTTTTTTTCTTTAAAGAAAAAAGTAATATGTGTTTTTGAATTTTTTAATTTGACTTTAGGACTTTTTAGTCTTGAATAAATAATCGAAGAAAATTCTTTTGTTTTATTCACACCTTTTGTTTCTACATAAAAATTTTCTTTATAGATTTTGTTCCAATCAAATTCTTGTGTTTTTTTTTCAATATCTTTTATAGAAGATTTAAACAAAAACTCATATTCATAATGTGAAAGTCCCAATCTGTCATACAGATTTTTACTTGAATCCAAGATTAATAAATTATCAATTAGTTCAAATTTGCATGTGTTAGCTAAACTCAAAACTTCTTGTTTTGCTAAATCTATATTTGATTTAGATAATACAAATATTTTCTTCATAAAGAATAGAAATAAGATAACAATATAATATTATTTATCAAAAACAGTCATTATTTTCCATAATGAAAAAATATATAAGGAAATAAGTCCAATAAATTGATTAATGGCAGGAAGAGGAAGACCAGTTAGCTCACCAATAAGACAACATATTGTTGAAATTTTGTATTTTATGGGTAAAGCATATGGATATGATATCTATAGACATTATATTGAAATATTTCCTAAAATTACACTAAGAAGCATTTATTATCATTTAAAAAAAGGTGTAGAAATAGGAGAATTTGAAGTAGAAAAAATAAAAAAAGAAAAAGGCGATTATTCTTGGGGTGAAATGGCAGAAAAGATTTATTATAAATTAGGGCCAAGTGCCTCTCCAAAAATAAACGAAGAAGCTAAAGAATATTTTAAAAACAAAAAAAAGTAAAAAAAGATGGTGAATCAACAATTACTTGATTATATTAAAAGTGTTCAAGCTAAAGGTCACTCTAATGATTCTATTAAAGACCATTTAGTTAAACATGGATATTCTATAGATTCTGTAAATGAAGCTTTTTTATTACTACACACACCTACAGAAAATCCTCCACCTATTGCAGAAGTAAAACCTGAACAGGAACTAGCAAAAGAAAAAAAAAGAAGTAAAATATTTCTTTATATTGGTTTAGCACTTGCATTAATCGTAGTTATTATTTTAGGAATCTTTTTACTTAGCTCATTAGTAGGTAATAATGAATGTAAAGACGTCTCTGTTAAAATTCATGAATTAAACAATGCTGAAGTACTCTGTGTTTTTCCAGATAATTCAAAAATCATGACTATTATTTCAAATAATGGAAATGTAAATATTGAACATGTTGAATTTAAAATAAAAAGTGATTCTACTATTTCAAAAAGACTTGATAATATTAACCTTGCACCTGACCAGATTTTTTCCCACACACTTGAATATGGTGGAAATAATATAAATGAGATCTCAATAATTCCTGAAGTGAGTGGTAAATCCTGTAAACCTTTTAAAATCAAAGAAATTAAGACTTGTTAATTTTATTCTTATTATGAAGTTTTTTTAATAATCCAATAACTGCGTAAGCTTCTCTTTTAGACATCATTGATTTTTCCAAGATATTCTTCCATGCTTTTCTTTGAGTTTCTTGTTTTTCTTTTGTTGAAAAATATACAGAATGAATTAGATCGTCAATTTTTTCTAAAATTATTTCTCGTTCTTTATGCGACGCTTTTTTAATGTGAGAATCTATTTTTTCTTTTTTTGTTTGTAAAAATAGTTCATAAAAAATAGTACTTGCTGCGTGACTTATGTTCATTGCAGAATATTTTTTTGATGTTGGAATAGAAATAACAAAATCACATTGTTTTATTTCTTCATTACTTAGACCTGTTCCTTCATTTCCAAAAACTAATGCAATTTTTTGATTAGTAATTTTTGTAGAAAATTCTCTAGGCGAAAGAGGAGTTCTAGGTAAATTATAATCACTTCCTAAAACTGATGTTGTTCCTACAATTAGATCAAATTTTTTATTTAATTTAGAAAAATCTTCATATGTTTGAATTTTAGCATTTTTTAATATCTTTTTTGCGTGCATACTTACCCTTAATGCTTGTTCATCTAAGGGATCACAAAAAGGCTCAATTATAATTAAAGAACTTAAATCAAAATTTGCCATTGATCTGCAAATAAATCCAATGTTTTCAGGAGTTTCAGGTTTTAATAATACTACAGTAATCATAAAATTAAGTTATGATGATTAATTTAAAAAAATACCTAAAATAAAATTAAAAAAATGATGAAAATCCAAAAACTAGATTTTCAACTTTTTCAATCCTTAAAACTTAAAGACTAAAAAAATATTGAAAAAATACTCATGATTACTCCACTTAAGAAATTCCATAATAAAATAAAAAGCACGAGTAAACCTAAATAATTAATAAACATCCAAATATAATTTGATTTTTTCTTGTCTTTTACTAAATAATCAATATTTAGTTTTAACATTCTAGCTCCATCGGTAATAAATATTGGAAAGAGATTAAATAAACCAATATTGATACTTAAAAACCAGGTCCACCAAAACAATTCAATTAACCATATTAGAATTGAATGTAATATTTTATGATTATTGTTTGGAACAATAATATTATTTCCTAAAATCCAAATCCCTACATACGCTCTTGAATGATTTGTTGGATTCGAAATTGTTTTTATTGAAAAAAATTCACCAGAATCTAATGTTAGATTTGCATCATCTCCAGGTTTTAATTTGTCTAATACAATTTCTAAATCTTTTAAAATAAAAATTTCTTCACCATTCACGTTTGTTACAATTGATCCTTCAGATAATCCTGCGGCGTATGCTGGAAGTGTTTCATTCATAATAGGATTTATCAAAACTCCATGATTTTTTGTAATCATCCCATCCAATTGAATTGCTCCAAACATTAAACCTAAACACACTAAAAAAAGTAATATATTTGAAAAAGGACCTGCTGCAAAAATTGAATGTTGAATTTTATGAGGTTGTTTTGCAATTGTTTCTTCGTCTAATTCTACAAAAGCTACTGGAAAAGGACCTACAACACCAACACCAGAACTTCTAACTTTTTGTTTATGAGCCCTAGCCACTACTCCATGTGAAAACTCATGTACTATCATAATTACTAATAACGCAATCCATCCAATAATCAAAGGAATTTTAATTCCTGTTCCTGCTATTTCAAATCCTGGAACAGCCGGACCTGCACCAGGTAAATCATTTGTTCCAAGCAATGTATCTCTAACCATTGGATACAATAAATAAAGGAACACAAAAAAACCAAGATATGCAAAGACTATTGCAATATATCCAATAAACTTGACAAATTTTCTATGTTTAGAACTAATTTTATCCATCAAATTTAGCCCTAATTTTGTTCTTAATAAAAACGCAATACCTTCTTGAGTTAGTTTTTCTTTATTTAGATAGATAATAAGCATTATAGCACTATAGAATAGCAATGTCCATTGATATTCTTTTAAAATTAGAAAAGAAATCATTTTTTCCTAAGAGGTCTAAATGCGTGTCCACCACATCCTTTGCATGTGACTTTTCCTGCCAATACCTTTAGGTTAGATGTTTTTGTTTTTGACTTGCATTTTCTGCATACAAAAACTCTTTTAAACAATCTATTATCTGCTTCTGGGAATTTAACCATATTACTAATCTCCTTTAATTTGTTTAATTACTTTGTCGCCAAGAATATCCCAGTATAACACTGTAACTCCATCCTTAACTTTGTCTAATAAATCTTCTGGAATTTTCATATCAAATGTTTCGTAACTTTCCATATCCATAACATTTGCTGTGTCGCCACTTATTGAAAGAACTTGTGCATTTAATTTATCTATAATTGGAGTTTCAACATTATCGTGTCCTGGCATAACTATTTGTCTTTTTTTGCCATCCATAATACCTACTGCTTCTACTCTTATTTTCGCGTGACCGTGCTTTCCTGGTCTTGATACTTGCAAATCTTTAATTACACTTGCTTGCCCATCCATAACAATATAATTACCTTTTTTTAAACTTCCAACATGAACTAATTTTGTTCCAGCCATTCTTATTTCCTCCTCTTTGAGAATTTACTTGATATTTATAAAGATAACTCTCGTTAAATTATTAAAGTTTTTAAGGTTTTTGTTTGAGAGATTAATAATAAATTATATTTCTCTTAATATTTTTTCAATAATTTGTTTATAGCTTCACCAAAAAAATGTTTTTTTTAGTTTTTCTTTCCTAACAAAATTCTGAAGTTTTTTTTCAACATCTTTATCTTCATATCTTTTTTCCCATTCTTTAAACTCTTTTGTATGATGAAATGTTTTTTTTCCAGATTTTTTGTATTGAAATTTTTTATGAAGCATCTCATGATACATCACATAATCTAGTAAGTTTTGGTCCTTTGTTAAAAGAGAAGAAATCATAATTTGATCATTTGCATAATTATAAGTACCTAGTGTATGAAAATTTTTGCCACCAAAAACTAAATTAGGTTGGATCATCATACCGTTAAAATATTTTTCATTTATCCTAATAAACGATTCTTCAAGAAGAGGATTACATTCCAATTTCGGTGTAACTTTAGGAATTTTCTTTAAATAAATTTCATATAATTCTTGATTAATTGTTTCAATATTTGTTCTAAACATTTTATTAATTAATGATTGAAGAAGTCCAATTTTAATCTCATCACTAATCTCTTTCCAACTATATGATAAGCGAAATTCAAAATTCGTCATATTTCTTGCATATTTAACATTCGCATTATATCCTTTGAATGCTTTTGAATATTTTATTTTAGCGTCAAAAGTTATTTCTTTACTTGGATACAATTCTTTGAAAGCTTTTTTTATTAAATAATGCATAGTAAATCAAATAAGAAAATCATTTATTAAGTTTAGTGCATCTCATATCTTAAAATAGCAGCAAATCCACCTAATTCTTTAAGTTGTGTTCCTTCTCTAGTTTCAACTGAAATTAGTTCTACTTTACTTCCAAATTGTTCTGCTACAAGTTCAAATTCTTCAACTTTATCTTCTGGAACTATCTCACTTAACAAAACTATGTCTGCAGCTCCTTGATCCAGAGCTTTTTTAACTTGTAATTCTCCATAAGCTACATTTCTTGGAGATGTTGAAAGTTTTTCAAAAAATTTTTGCATTAGATCTTTTTCTTTGCTAATTTCTTCATTAGCTAAAACATCTTGGCTTTTATCAACTAATTCTTGAAGTCCAAATTCTCCAGTATAACTTAAATCTTTAATTGCAATAATTTTTCTTTTAAGAAGATCAGTTATATAATTACCATCAACCCATTCATTTTTTGTGTGACCTGGTCCTCCAACAATAATGCCTTTAAGATCTTTATTATATAGAAAATTATCTTTTACATATTCAGCCAATTTATTATAAAATTCCTTTGCAGCACCCTCCCTAAGTCTTTCAAATCTCTGTGCTGATTGTCCTCCTGCTCTTGTTTTTCCTGGAACATAAGAAGAAGTTTTTGTTAATGGCAAAATTGTTTTCCCTTTTAATAGAGCAATATTTCCCTCTCTTTTATCCATAACGATTAAACCATAAATATCTTTACGCTCTGACATTTCTTTAAGAGCATCTAAAACAAAAATCTTATCACATCTATAAAGTCGAAAATTTAGTGGTTCAGGTGGTTCAAGTGAAAAAACTTCAATATCTTGTTGCCCTTCTTTGTCTGAAGTATTTCCTGCAAATGCTGCTAATCCGTGTTCTGGAGTTTTCGTATATAATCTTAAATGTTGAATCATTCGCTCAAGTGAGTCTGTTACGTGTTTTCTTGTAGTTGAATCTTTAATATTGCTTGCAGTACCTTGTTCTTGAGCTAAATGTTGAATTATTTTATTTAGATCATAGCCTGCAGGAACATAAACACTAACAAGCTCAGTATGTCTACCTCTAATTCCCTCTAAATTTTTAACGAACTTAAGAAGTTCACGTCTTTGTTTACTTGTTATTGCCATTAATATATTGAAATCTAAAAAATTTTATAAAGCTTCGCAAAACTCTTAAAAACGTGCTTCACGTCTATAAATCAAAAAACCTTAAACGAAACATTTAAATATAACCTGTTTTTAACTTGCCATACACATAATATTTAGAGTCTTTTCTGATTCTGACAGGGGTGATACGAGTTAGAAAGACGAGGCTACATAATAATCATAGGAGGCATGTAAAAACCAAAGGTTTTTGATGCCCCAGTGAGAAACTGGAGGATAACTAAAATGATCAAAGATTTACAATACAAAAAGTGCCCTGAATGCACTGCAGAAGCATTACATTGGAATAAAGAAAAAGGAGAAGTAGCATGCAAATCATGCGGACTTGTTTTAGACGATAAACTATTTGACTTTGGCCAGGAATGGAGAGAGTTTGATAGTGAATCAAGTGAAAATAGAAGAAGAACTGGAGCTCCACTAACTTACACACAAGAAGATAGAGGTCTAGGTACTACTATAGGAACTAAATCAGATTTACACAAATTATCTAAAAAAGATAAAGATAAATTCTACAGATTAAGACTTTGGCAAAGAAGAGTTAGTACTGCAATTGAATCAAATTTAAGATTAGCTCTCTCAGAAATTAAAAGAATTGTCTCTGTTTTAGGTCTTCCTAATTATGTTGAAGAAGAAATTTCAAGAATTTATACTGAAGCAGTCCAAAGAGGACTTGTTAGAGGTCATTCAACTGAAGCTGTTGTAGCTGGAGTTGTTTATGCTGTTCTAAGAATGTATGATATTCCTAGAACATTAAATGAAGTCTCTGATGTTACTGGTATAGATAAAAAGAAAGTTGCTAAAAATTTCAAATATGTCAGTAGAAATCTAAACATTAGAACTCTACCAATTGATCCAATGAATTATGTTGCAAGATTTGCAAGTGAATTAAAACTTGATCCACAAACCCAAACAAAAGCTTTGGATATTGTTCAAGTTGCAACAAAAGAAGAAATTACTTCAGGAAGAAGTCCTAAAGGAATTGCAGCAGGTGCTCTTTACATTGCAAGTAAAATCCATAATGAAAGAAAAACTCAAGCAGAAATTGCTAAAGTTGCTGATGTAACTGAAGTTACTGTTAGAAATTCATATAAAGAATTAATTGAAAATCTAAACTTCTTAAATGATGAAATGGAAAAAGGAAAAGCTTCCGCTTAATCCTTTTTTTTTCTTAACTTTTTTTTAATAATTAAGACACTTTGCTCATAATATCAACATTAACATCATGTCTTAATCCTGTTTCTTGATTCTCAAAAGTTACAGTAAAAACATCTGAAAACTTATCACCTGAATTTAAGTCACAGTCTATTTGAAGTTTAATTATTTCATTATTATTAACTTCAAAAGGCACAAACTCATAATTTGTAATTATGTTTCCAGAAGTTCCAGCAATACCTCCTGAAGGACCATCACAAGATATACCTTTTAAATCCATTATATTAATTTTAAAACCTTGATTGTTTGTTTCTTAATGGAAAAACTACTCCTGATGTTGATACTGCTGCTCGGTCTATACAATCCATACCTGCTGTAGACTGACATCTCTCAGGCAACATTCTTGCAGGATCAAGCATTCCAAAATATGCAACCATTCCAACTCCAAAAAACGCAATCATTACTAGCACACCAATTAAATTTATCACAATTGCTGCAATAGCAAATCCTTTTCCTTTTTCACCAGATTTTTTTATTTGTCCTATTGCAATAAAACCTAAAATCAAACCAAGTAAAGGTACAACAAAAGTTGAAACAAAAGCAATAATTGCCATAGTATTGTATTTTTCACTTGTTGGTTTATGAGAACTTGAATGCGATGAATGACTTGACGCATGTGTATGCTTTGTTACTGTTTTATGTGCGCTTCCAACTTGATTAAATGATTCATTAATATCAAAAGTATTCTACCCTTTATTTTGAAGTGCTCTTTTTATTTGTTCGTCATTATAACCTGCTGTCCTAGATCTTATAATATAATCCCTAATTTGATCGTTTACCATTTTTTTAGTTACCTGTTTTTTTATTTTTAATTATCATCCCATTCAACTGAATCACAGTCTTCTATTGAAGAAATTTCTTCTTTAAGATATCTTAGATTCATTGAATCACAAGATGCTTCACTTCCATCTTCTAATTCTATAAATGTTTCAATTTCAATAATCTCAATTTCATCACGATTTATTCCAAATAAATCAAATTTAATTATTCCAACATCCAATGCAGGAAGTGCATCAGTAGATTCCATTTCATGATCTCCTAAATTTTGTGTATAATGCATTCCCCATTTCTTAATATCTATTTGTCCTTTATTTTCAACTTGAGCTACAAATTTATCACTTGAAATACAAGCTCTATCTGTACCTGCAACTTTAATCACATCAACATCTACTTGAGAAGTACATAATGCTTGGCCTACAGCTAAAGTATTAATTGACTCAAGTTGTGTATTAACATCGGTAAACATATTCTTCATAAATAACATTGGTAAAACCAAAATAATTACACTTGTCATTATTATGCTAACAATTATTGCTGCAATTGCAAAACCCATGCCTCTTCTTTTTTTAACAATCACTAAAATTAATGCAATAATTCCTAAAATAAATCCTATAGGTGGCAAAAAAACAGCTAGTACAAGGGCAACAATTGCTAAAATACTCATTTTTTTCTTTTCTAAAGGTTCTTCAACTTGTTCTTGAGGTTTTTCTTGACCTGGAATATCTGGCTGTGTAAATAAATCACTTGAACCTAATTTTGGTTTATCCTCTTCACTAGCTTCAATTAAAGGAGGAGGAACATCATCAAAAGGATTTTCAGCAGGTTTTTCTGGAGCATCTTTATGAAGTGCATCTTCATTTTTTTGATCCAAAAGTTTTTGTTTATCTAAAATATTTTTAGGTTTCAAAGCATCATTCGAAACTTTTGTTTCTGAAATTTTTTCTCCAATTCTAATTCCTGGATCTCTGTCAATTTTTATTATATGCTCATCATTTGCTTCAACTTTTTGTTTATTTAATGGTGGAATTTCTGATGCTTTAGGTGGTTCTTGATTAATTCCTAATGCTTCATCAACTTCTTTTTCATTCCATCCTGTATCTAGAAGTTTAATCTTTATTTGATGATCATTGTAACCTAATTCTCTTGTACTTTTAATATAATCAATTAATGTTTCGTCTGTCATTTTATAAAATATTAAATTTTTCAACAATATATAATGAAATCCCTTCAAGTTCTGTAGGATTTAAAGTTAATAATTGAACAATTATATAGAATACAAATAAAATTGCTGCAATGTTAATTATTAATGCTAAAACTGCAATTAAAGTTCCGGTTTTATTTTTTTTCTTAATAATATCAAAAGAAGTCATAGCTAAACCTAGACCAATAAATGGTATAGGTGAACATAACAATGCAATTAAGGTTAAAAAACAAAAACCTGTTTTTTTTGGTTTATCATTTTGTATCTCTTTTGTTTGTGTTTGAACATTATCCAAAGGTTGTGTTTCTTTTGTTTCAACTGATTTTTCTCCAACTATGTTTGTTTGATTTTGATTTTGTAAATTTGGTTCTTGTACTGGCTCAGGAACACTTTGAATAATTCCATTTGCCTCTTGCATAGCAGAACTAATAATGTCTTCAGGCCAATTCGCAGTTTTTAATGTTTCAAATATCTTAGAATCAGGGATTCCTGATTTTCTTGATTGAACAATATAATCCTTGATATTGACTGGAATATCTACCATAAATTATTTTTAACATATATACTATTTATTTGTTACGGTCTATTGACAAATTTTTAGTGTTTTACGGTGAATTTAAATAATAGGTTACGTTTCCTTGCCACATGATCCACTCTATGTCAAATAGGATAAAACAAAGAAAAAGTAAACTTAATAATTACTTAACTAATAATAAAGAAGATTTAAAACCTGAAAAACATCACCAAATAATTGGGGCTTTAAATGAAATGGACCATATTTTATCTATTCTTGAAAACCATAGAGAGAAAGAAATACATAAAGAGAATAATCCAGATGATGTTTTTTTATTCAAGCCAATTTCAAAAAAAAACCTTTCAGTTTTAGATATGATTAAAGGATTATTTTAGCTAATTTCTAAGAAATGTTTAAATATGGTAAGATCATTACGTTGTTAAATGATTAGTGATATTGCAAAAAGTGTGTTATTTTTGAATTTTGTATTTTTAGTTTTTTTACTTCTAGTTTATGTTAGAAAAATTAAATTTAATAAGGAAAAACAAAAATTTTTGTTTGGACTTTTATTCATGGTTATAATCTTAATGGTTCAGACTTTTTATGGTATTTTGTATGTAATGCAAGCAAATGAACTTTTTGTTATAACTTCCGCTCTTTTAACCGTTGGTCTAGCAGGTCTTTTAACTGCTGAACTTGCACCTTTAAAACGGTATCTAAGAGAGTATAAAAAAAAATAATCTTAAACAATTAGTTTAAGCATAATTTTATAAAGTAAAATTGTTCTCTAATTATAGGTGATATTATGTTACAAATTACAGATGAAAGTTTTGAAAAAGAAGTCTTAAAAGAAGAAAAACCTGTTGTTGTTGATTTTTGGGCTGAATGGTGTGGTCCATGTAGAATGCTAGGCCCTAGATTCGAAGAACTAAGTAAAGAAATGACTAATGTTAAATTTGGAAAAGTTAATGTTGACGAAAACCAAGATACTGCAGGTAAATTTGGAATAAGAAGTATTCCTACTATGCTTGTCTTTAAAAAAGGTGAGGTTGCAGGTACAATCGTTGGTGCTTTACCTAAAGATGCTCTAAAAGAAAAAATTGAAAGTTTTCTTTAGAAAACTTTGAAATTTCAAAGTCTTTCTTTGATAATTTTTAAAATTATCAACAGATAATTATTTATTCTTACTTTTTTATTTTATATTCTATGAACAATAAAAAACGTAGACTATTTTCTATTGGAGAAGAAGTCTCACACAGTGTATCACACGGTATAGGTGCACTTTTAAGTATTGTAGGATTAATAATTTTAGTTGTTTATGCAAGTAAACAAAAAGATATTTGGAAAATAATAAGTTTTAGTATTTATGGTGCAAGTTTATTTTTACTTTATTTAGGTTCTACACTTTATCATTCTTTTGCTTTTACTAAAGCCAAAAATGTTTTTAGAAGAATTGATCATTCAATGATTTATCTACTTATTGCTGGAACATATACGCCTATTTTTCTAGTTCCCATGAGAAGTACTTTAGGATATATTTTATTTGGAATTATTTGGTTACTAGCAATACTAGGAATTATTTTTAAAAATGTTTTTTTTGGAAAAAAAGAAACCTTTGCAACTCTTTTATATGTTGCAATGGGTTGGCTAATTGTTATTGCTATTAAACCAACATTAGAAATGCTTCCTAAAGGAATGTTTATTTGGATTTTGCTTGGTGGCTTATCTTACACATTAGGTGTTGTTTTTTATTTATGGAAAAAAATTCCCTATACTCATTTTATTTGGCATTTATTTGTTTTGGCTGGAAGTATATTTCATTTTTTAGGAATATTGTTTTATTTAATCTAATAAATTCCAGAAATCTTATTATCACAAAACATACAGTGTCCTTTATCAATATTATTTTCAATAACATTATATGCAATTCTCTTTACAACTGCTTTTTTACATTTAGGACAAAAAGTATTTTCATGTCCACCATAAATATTTCCTGTATAAATATAGTTTAAACCTGTTTTTTTTCCTATTAAATACGCTTTCTCCAATGATTCAATAGCTGTTGGCTCTTTTTCCAACATTTTAAAATCTGGATGAAATGCAGAAATATGCCAAGGTATATTTTTATCAATAGATTTAATGAATTCTGCAATTTTTGTTAATTCTTCTTTTGAATCATTTTCACCAGGAATAACCAATGTTGTTATCTCAACAAAAACTCCTTTTTTATAATAATGTTTAATTGCTTCTAACACTGGTTTTAATGATGCACCACAAATTTTTTTATAAAAATATTCATTAAATGATTTTAAATCAATATTTACAGCATCTAGAAATTTTGAAATTTTAGTTATAGGTTGTTTTCTAATATAACCATTTGTTACAAATACTGTTTTTAATCCATGTTTTTTAGCTATTTTACATACTTCATAAGCATATTCAAAAAAAATAGTTGGTTCATTATAAGTCATAGCAATACTTTTACAATGAGAAGCTATTGCACTTTTAACAATTTCTTTAGGAGATATTTGAATCCCTAAAATTTCTGCATTTTTTCCTTTTAAAGATTGACTAATATCAAAATTTTGACAAAAATTACATTTTAAATTACATCCCATTGTTGAAAAAGAATAAATTTTACTTCCTGGTAAAAAATGATAAAGTGGTTTTTTTTCTACTGGATCAACATGATACGCAATTGTTTTTCCGTAAACTAAACTAAAAAGTTTTTGATTTATATTTTGTCTAACACCACATATACCTTTTTTGTTTTTTGGAATTATACAATTATGTGGACAAAGTTCACATTTTAAAAACTCATTTTCAGATTTGTAAAACATTGCTTCTTGCATATATTTTCTTATGTCTACGTAGTATTTAAATTTTGATAAATTATAAAAACTCATTTCATTCTTAATATTTAAAGGTGACTTCATGCAATTTTCAAAATTTAATTTTAAAGATCAAAAAGTATTAGTTAGAGTTGATTTTAACGTTCCAATTAAAGGTGGAAAAATAACTGATGACTCAAGGATAAAAAAAGCCCTACCAACAATTAATCATATTTTATCTTGCGATCCTAAACAAATTATTATTATTAGTCACCTAGGAAGACCTAAAGGAAAAGTAAATAAGAAATATTCAATGAAAAAACCTGCATCAAGATTATCTCATCTTCTTAAAAAAAGAGTTTATTTTGAAAAGAATTCAAACTTAAGAAAATTAAATCTTCCGAATAAAAAAATTATTGTTTTAGAAAATTTAAGATATGATATTGGAGAGAAAAATAATGATGAAATTTTTTCAAAAAAATTATCTAGTTATGCCAATGTTTTTGTTTTTGATGCTTTTGGTGTTGCTCATAGATCACATTCTTCTGTTGTTGGAATTCCTAAATATTTACCAAGCTGTTTTGGACTATTAATGGAAAAAGAAATTAAACATTTAAAAACTAACATGAAAAATCCAAAAAGACCTTTTGTTGCCATAATTGGAGGTGCTAAAGCCGATAAAATTGCAGTTATAAATCAATTACTAAAAAAGGTTGATTATTTAATTATCAGTGGAATTTTGGCAAATACTTTTCTAAAAACAAAAAATTATGATATTGGAATTTCAAAATTTGATGAAAAATCAATTCCAATTTGTAAAAAAATGCTAATTAAATATCCTAAAAAAATCAAATTACCTAAAGATTATATAACTGGATTAGAATTTAATGAAAAAACTAAATCTAAACTTGAAGAAGGTAAAAAAATCAATGGAATGATAATGGACATAGGACCTAAAACTATTGAATCATACAAAAAAATCTTAGGTAAAGCAAAAACAATTGTTTGGGCAGGACCTATTGGTGTTTTTGAATATAAAAAATTTGAAAAAGGTACAAAAGAAATTGCAAAATTTCTTTCAAAACTAAATGCCACAGTTATTGTTGGTGGTGGTGATTCTGGTGAAGCAATTCATAAATATAAATTAGAAAAAAAAATTACACATGTTTCAACTGGTGGTGGTGCAAGTTTAGAAATGTTATCTGGAAAAAAATTACCTGTGTTTAAGGTGATTAAGTGACGATTGGAATAATTTCCGACAGCCACGATATTATTGAAAATATAAAAAAAGCAATAGAAATCTTCAACAAAAAAAAAGTAGATCTTGTTATTCATTGTGGAGATTACACTTATTCTTCTTCCTTAGATCTTTTCAAAAAATTAAATTGTGAACTAAAAGGTGTTCTAGGAAATTGTGATAAAAATAAAAATGAGTATATTAAAAAAATAAAAAATTTTGAATTATTAGATAGAATTGGAAAAATTGAAATTGATATGAGAAAAATTGCTATTTTCCATGGTGATAATGAATCAATCTTAAACTCATTAATTACTTCTGAAGAATTTGATGTTGTTTTTTCAGGTCATACACACGAATATTTAATAAAAAATTATGGGAAAACTCTTCACATTAATCCTGGATGTTGTTGTGGGTATAAAAGATATACAAAAATAAAACCAAGCATTGCAATTTATGATACAAAACTTCACTCTGCAGAAATCATAAAATATTAATAGTACATGGTACTTATTATTGTTATGAAACAACCTACTCAAATTGCTGTCGGACTTCTTATAATGCTCACTTACTTAATAAGTATGTATCTTTACCCAAGTATGCCTGAACTTATGCCTACTCATTGGAATCAGAAAGGTGAAGTTGATAGATATATGCACAAATTTTGGGCATTATTTTTAATCCCATTCATATCAACTGTTTGTGTACTAATGTTTTATTTTGTACCTAAAATTGATCCACTCAAAAAAAATATTGCAAAATTTGGAAATCAATATGATGGGTTTATTATGATCTTTACCGGATACATGTTTTACTTGTATATTTTAACTGTAATTGCGCATTTTGATAAAAATCTAAATTTTGTAAAATTAATGATACCTGCATTTTCAGTTTTAATATTTTACACTGGATGTTTTTTAAAAAATGCAAAACAAAACTGGTTTATGGGAATTAGAACACCTTGGACATTAAGTCATAAAAAAGTTTGGGAAAAAACTCATAAAATTGGATCAATTTTGTTTAAAATATCAGGTATTGTCTCGTTACTAGGAATAATGTTTCAACAATACGCCTTTATTTTAGTTATGGCTCCAGTAATTTTAAGCAGCCTTTTTTTGATATTTTACAGTTTTTTTGTTTATCAAAAATTTAATAAGAAAAAAGCTTAAACATTTTACAATAATTTTCAAATTTTTTTACTTTTTCTTCTCCATGCTTAGAAATATTTTTTTTAATCTCATCTATTGTTCTTTTTATTTTTTCAAATCCTGGAGCTTTAGTATAAAATAAATCTGCTACACTAATTATTTTTTCTTCAATTGATATAGGAATCATATCTCTTTTTGGTAAAGGTAATTTAGTTTCAATAATTTCTTTTTTTGTTATTCCTACTCCAATATGTCTTTCACAAACAAGTGCGTGTTTAGGTAAATTTTCAGAATCTAGTAAATCTCTACCTAAATATCCATGTTCAAGATATTTATGTTTTCCAAAACAATTAATTTTTGGAGAATCTACAAATTTTATGCCAATATCATGAAGCATTCCCGCCTCTTTAATAAATTTAAGATCAGGTTTTAGTTCAGGAACTTTCTTTGCAATTTCAATTGCTTTTTTTGTAACAAGAGTTGAATGAAGTATTAATAAATCATAAAGTTTAGAATTTTTATCATAATGTTTTTCTAAGATTTTTAATGGGTCCATAAAATAATAGTTTATACTTACGTTTAAGTAATTTTTTCTATATATTTAAAAAAACATTAGGATTACTATGTTTAATGACACTTATAGGAAAAGGAGCAGAAGCTGAAATTTTTAAAGAAGACAATATAGTAATTAAAAAAAGAATTAAAAAAAATTATAGAATAAAAGAAATTGACCTTCCTCTTCGAAAAACTAGAACAAGAAGAGAAGCAAAAATTTTAGAAAAATTACCTAAAGAAATTCCTGCACCGAAACTTATTCAACTGGATGACAAAAATATGGAGATAAAGATGTCATTTATCAAAGGAAAAAAAATAAGAGACATATTAGAAGGTGATCTTAATTTATGTCTCGAAATTGGTGAAAAATTAGCTCTAATGCATAATTCAGAAATAATTCATGGAGATTTAACTACTTCAAATATGATTTATGATAATAATGTTTATTTTATTGATTTTGGATTAAGTTATTTTTCAAAAAAAATAGAAGATAAAGCTGTTGATTTACATTTAATTAAACAAGCTTTGGAAAGTAAACATCATACTATTTTTGAAAAAGCGTTTTCACTAGTTCTAAAAGGATATAAAAATAAATCAAAAAACTATAATGAAGTTATAACTCGGCTTGAAAAAGTTGAAAGTAGAGGTAGAAATAAGAAAAAATAATTCGTTAAATTTAAATGTGGTTAAATTATTTGTTTATTGTTTAAATAATAATTTAATTAAAAATGATCCATATTTTGCTTGTGTCTTTAGGAATAATTTTTCTTATTTGGTCTTTAAATTTATCTTTAAAAATAACTAAAAAAGAAAATCAAAAAAAACATAATATTAACTGGAAAATTTTATCGGGTCTAATATTCTTATTTATTATTGGTTATCTATTTGATATTTTATACTTAATATTTATTCAAAAAACAAATTTTCGAGATATGTTAATTAGTCTTGTATTTTTTGCAGGTTCAATTTTTGTTTCACTTGTAATTAATTTATCGTATGACTATATTATTGAATTAAAAAAAGATAAACAAAGAATTCACACACAAATTGTAGAACTTCAAATTATTTCAAAAGGTATAAAAGATAAACAACTTGAATTAGAAAAAACTAAACAGAAATTAGAAATTAAAAATAAAGAATTAGAAGATACACTAGAAGAATTTTATACTTATCGACTTGATATACATAACAAAGAAAATATAAAAAAATTTGAAAAAGATAATAAAAAACTAAAAAGCAAAATTAATAGTTTAAAAAAATCAAAGAAATAATTAATAAGACATATCTAATTCTGTTTGAGGATCTAAATAATCACCATCATCAACTGAAACTGCACTAACTTTATTCTTCTTAAATTTAACAGTTTGTTTAGATTTCTCTTTGATTTGTCCATGAGCAAGCTTATCTACGTCTGCATAACTTATATTCTTAAGATCTTCAAAACCTTTGATTTCAAAAGACCTAAGAGCTTTTCTAAGAAGTATGTCTTCACTAACCTTAACTTCCTTAAAAACCGTATGTTTTGCAATACATTTGTTGCATACATTGTCTTTTCCAACAAAATAAAGAAAATTTAATTCTTTGTCACATACATAACACTTCATGTTTCTGTTAAAATAAAAAAGTTATTAATATAGATTATGTTTTTTTAATGAAATCATGAATGAATCAAAAGGTTATTTTTACATGCTTTTAGTAGTATTAATGCATTCATTGCCTGCAATATGTGTAAAATTTCTATATCAAAGCACAAATGTATACACAACTCAGATGTTTTGGTTCATGTCTGCTAGTTTTTGGTCATTAATATTATTATTTGGAAAAAAAGGATCACGTATAATTAAAGACATTAAAAAACACTATAAATTACTATTCTTTTTTGCTACTGCTAATGCTGCAGGAATCTTAACTTTTTTTTATGGTTTAATTTATATTAGCCCAGGAGTTATTTCATTTTTAGACAGATTTGGTACTGTTTTTCAAATACTATTAGGTGTTTTTATTCTAAAAGAAGTTTTTAACCAAAAAGAACTATATGGACTTATTTTATCCATGATCGGGGTTGTAATTCTTTCTTATTCAAATAACAGCAAAATTGTATTAACTGCATTAATTTATCTTTTAGGATCCTTAATCTATTCCTTTGGATTTGTAATGGTTAAAAAAAATTCCAAAAAAATCAGCCACTATACCTTCATGTTTTTTAGAGCCTGGTTTATGCTTTTTATTTTAACTATTCTTACTTTTGTCACTCATAATTACCAACCTCCAAGTATTTCTACGATTCCAATTTTTGTAATAGTTCCATTATTCTCAGCAGTAATTGGACAAATTCTTCAATACAAAGCATTTGATTATATTGGTATTGGTAAATCTGCATTAGTAAAAAATTTACTCCCGTTTTCAACAGTTATTTTAGCATATTTTATTTTAGGAGACATTTTAAATATCCAACAAATCATAGGTGGAATAATAGTAATTACGGGATTAACTATTATGATGATATTTAGAAAATCAAGTATAAAAAATCTCTCAGTTATTGAAGATGAAATCTAAATTAATATTCAGAGCAGATATCAATTGGGGTTATCTAGGAAAAACACTATTTATAGTTTTAATAATTCTTAATTTCCTCTTTGTTAGTTTAGTTTTTTTTACAACTCCATTTTTTATTTTATTTGGAATTCCTATATTTGTTCTTGATTTATTATTGATGCCTTTAATTAAGAGTATATTAAAAATACAAGAATTTGAATTACATACCGATAGCTTAAAGATAAAAAATAAAAAAATTGATTGGAAAAAAGTTAAAAGTATTAGTTTTCAAACTGGTCGCTTAATTTACGATAGAGTTTTTTATAAAGGCTTTAAGCTTCCAACTCTCCAAAAAATTTTTGTTTTAGATAAGGAAGGCTATGAATACTCTGCTATCATTGACATTGATTACTATTTTAAAAAAAAAAGACAAGAAAATAATATCAGAATAATTAATAGACATCTTCTAGCTATGGATAAACAATATTTAGTTGCAGATTGGGCTGAGAAGCGTTAAATTGGCTGCTTCCTTATCCCAAGCAAATATCCAATATAAACAAAGGTTAAGTGCATAAGTAGTGAAAATACGACTAATATAGCCATATGAACAACACTAGGAATGAACACTGGTGCAACAAAAATTAATACTCCAAATACAAAATCTGTTTGATCAAATGGAAACCAAGATTTTCCTGATTTGATTCCAATCTTTCTTTTAAAATGACTTTTAACTGAATCACCAAAAAGAGCTCCAAATCCAAATAAAAATCCAAGTAATAAAAAATTATGATTTGAATAATTAAGAATACTATGTTCCATAAAAAAAGGATTATTCATTAGTAATGTTTGAACATAAACTGTTAAAATTGACACTATTATTCCAAAAAAATATCCTCTAAAGGTTTTATGCGCTCCAAATAATCGTTTTCCATTTATTTTTTTTCCAAAATCAATAGGATAATCCAAAAAATTAATTTTCCTTGCAAAAACAGGTGCTGAATTTGCTAAGTATCCAGGTAATAAGAACCAAAAACATTCAAAAATTAAGTTTAGTATTGCCATTTTGATCTTACAAAGGAATAATAGAATATAAATTTTCCTAATACTATTTTTTCTTCTGACTTTCTTTTAAATAGAATCTATTATTTTTTATAACCATATTTGGAGAAACAAAAATAACTTCAAAATTACCTTCTAAAAACCAACCAGGTTCAAGAGGATCTCCTTTGTCATTAATTAATTTTAGAATATTACTTTTAAATGAGGGATTATCTCGAAAATTTTCTAGACCAGTGTTATAACCTGCAGCTTTAAAAGAATCATTCACAAGCTGTGAACAAAAAAAATTACCTTTTGTAGTGTTAAGTTCAAAATTATACGGTTTTCCAAGTTGTTTTTTAGCATATTGCAATGCTTTATAGATAATATATCTTTTTTTCTTAATAAAAGGACTAATTCTTAAAATTGCCAAAGTATCATATTCTGCAAATATATCTTTAATTTTCATAAATTGTACTCCCGTGCCTATCGCATGAATCATTTTACCCTTTCCTGCCCAAATACCTGCATGTGTAACTGATCCATCTACAAAATAAGATAAAATAGTTTTAAGATCTCCTAGAATCATAATATCCCCTTTTCTAAGGATCTTTTTGATTTTTTTGATTTTCTTTTTTTTAAGCCATGCTTCTCTCGTCTTAACATTAGTACCAGCAATTAAATACGCTATTTGATAAAACACTTTTTTAAATGGTGTAAAATATTTTGGATACTTATTTAACACCTTATAATTCTTAAAAATATTTCTTAATTTTAATGACATTTAAAATAGAAACAGTCTATTTAGATATAAATATTTTCTTTCCTATTAATTTATATATTTCTTTTAAATTATAACTTAGATGATTGTAAAATTTTTAGAAAAAATATTTCTTAGAAATCCTAAACGAAATATTCCAAAAGGAAATAACATAATCTGTCCTGCAAATGGAAAAATTGTAAGGATCTTAGACACATCAAAAAATATAAGACTTAGAAAAGGACTTTTAGGTCACGTTACTCTTTTAACTAAAGACATTGCAAAAAAATGTGTTGTTATTTGTATAATGATGAATATTCATAACATCCATGTTCAAAGGTCACCTATTTCTGGAAAAATTATTGATCAAAAATACTCAAAAGGAAAATTTATGAATGTTGTAAATGGAGCAGAAAAATTAGAATGGCTTGAGAACGAACAAAATTCCATGACAATTTTTAATAAAAAAAATAGTCTTAAGATAAAAGTTGTACAAGTTGCTGGAGCATTTGCCAAAAAAATTAAATCCTATGTAAAAACTAATCAAGATATAAAAAAGGGTGAAGATATAGGTCACATAACTTTTGGAAGTCAAGTTACTGTTATTATTCCTAAAGACAAAATAAGATTAAACGTCAAATTAAATCAAATAGTAAAAGACGGCGAAACAATACTAGGTGAAATAAAATGAAAATATTTAAAATGCTTAAATTACCTGATTATTTTAGTTTATTAAATGTCACATCTGGAATGATGTCAATCTATAGTTCTACAAGAGGAAATTATTTATTTTCCGCAATTTATTTACTCTTTGCAGTTTTATTTGATTTTCTTGATGGAAAAGTTGCTAGATTAACAAAAAAAAGTAGCAAATTAGGATTTGATATTGATTCACTTGCCGACGTTATTAGTTTTGGAGTTGCTCCTGCTGTTATGATTATAACAATGTTTGACCATTGGTTAGCATTAATTAGTGGTTTTTTAATTGTAATTTGTGGATTATTAAGATTAGCTAGATTTAATGTAACAAAACTTATTGATGGTAGTGTATATGAAGGTATGCCTATAACATTTAATGGTTTTAATTTTGCATTAATTTATTTTATTAGTCAATTTGTGTCCTATGGCTCAAATGAATTATATATTTATACTGGAATTGCAATTATCTCAGCATATTTAATGATTTCAACTCATAGAATTAAAAAAATAATTTAGTATAGCTAACTTAATTTTTTTAAGTTAGCTAGATAATACGCTAGATTACTTGTCTGTAGCGTATTAGTACCGACCAAATTCATATTTTATTATTTTTTTCTTAATTTTACCAAATAAAAATCTATAAAGTTCTGAATAAAGTGTTTTAAAAGTTTGTTTTAAAAATCCTTCTTTATTTATTCGTCTAACAGAATTATACACTTTTAAATCCATAAAAAATCCAATCTTAGCATTTTCTAAATATGCTCTTGTAGCTAAATCATGTTCTTCTGCTAAATATAATGTTTCATCATATCCTTTAAGTTTCTTAAATAAATTTTTTTTAATAAATAGAAATTGACCAGACACATGTTTTCTTTTTATCCATAAATATTTGTTTGTATAATTTTTAACAATATAATAACCTCTGTGAAAAAAATTGTTTGACAATGGGAGAATTTTACAAGTTGCTAAATCATATTTTCTTGCTCTTTTTAAAAAATTTTCAAGCAATAATGGATCTTTAATAATTACATCTGAATCAATAAACAACAAATCATGTTTTGCTAATTTAGCTCCATTATTTCTTCCGACTCCAGGTTTACCACCTTTTGTCACAACGCATCCATATTTCTTAGCTATTTTTTTAGTATTGTCTTTTGAATTATTATCTGAAACAATAATCTCAAAATCTTTAAATTTTGAAGATTTTATTGAGTCTAGAAGTTTTCCTAGATATTTTTCTTCATTAAATGAAGGAATAATAATTGAAATCATATTCATTTAGTTTAACAACAAAATTATAAAATTATTGATACTACTTATGAAAATATTTTTAACTGTAGATTCTTTTAAATCTATAATGGTTTATGCTTTTAGCAAGTTAACTTGGATTCCTTTGATTAATAAATTATTAAATATTGAAACAAAAGGTCTTGAAAAATTATCCAATAAAGAAAATTATTTGTTTGCCATGACTCACCGTGGTGGTCTTGATTTCATATTAGCTTTAGCAAAAATTGTTCCAAAAACAAATAAAAAACTTTTTACCATAGTTCATAATCATTACTATTACGCTGCATGGCCTATTTCTATTTGTTATGACTTTTTGAAATTAAGCACGAATAAAACTCGAAAAAAATACAATGATCATTTATTAACTGTAATTGATAAACTCAAACAAGGAGAAAATGTTTTAATTTTCCCAGAAGGAGGATACACTCATCAAAAAAAAAAAGTTTTAGCTAGAGGATATACTGGTGTAATTAGATTAGCTATTAAATCAAAAAAAAAAATTATCCCAATAGGGTTAACTGGTTCAGATGATGTGTATAAATTTCCTATTGGTTCAAAAAATCCATTTAAATTCAATTGTAAAAGAAAAATAACAATGAATTTTGGTGATCCTTTTAGTGTAGAAAAATATTTTAATTTAAATCTCAATAAATTTAATAAAAAAAATAAAGAAATTCTCAGAAGAGTCACTGATGATTTAATGATGCAACTTTCAAAACTTACAAATTTCAAATATCGTCCAGATATTGTTGTTACTAAATCTTTGTTTGATTTTGTGAGAAAAGTATAAAACCTTTTGTCATTTCTTAATATTATGAACTATACAATTCTTGATTGTTATACTGATGAAGCTTCAGGTCTAGGTGTTCCACCATATTTAGGAACATATCCTAGATACATATACGGACTTTTAAAAAATCAAGGCCATAACCCAAATTATATAACTATAGATGATTTTAGATTACATTATTTTTTTGATGATAAATTAAATGAAGTTACAGGCAAAGATAAAACTAATATTAGAGCTTATAACTTAACTAAATCTGTTAAACAAATTTTAGATCATACTGAAATATTAATCATAATTCTTGGAGTTCACGTTCCTGGAAAATATTTATCTGCTGTCCCTGGCACAATTTTAGAACTGATGCATCATTTAGACAAAGTTAGATGTAAAAAAATATTAACTGGCCCCGCAGTTTTTGGAACACAACTTGAAGGAGGAAAATTTTCTGAAAAACTTCCAAAAAATTTAGAAATTAAACAATACGGAATTGAATTTGGAGAATTTGATAAATTGCAAGAATATGCACTAAAAGGTTCAGAGATAATTAAAGAAATTCCTGATTATAGAATCATTGAAATTGAAACTTCTAGAGGATGTAATGTTGGTAAATGTAGTTTTTGTACTGAACCTTTAAAAAACCGATTTTCAAATAGAAAAACAGAACATATTATTCAAGAAATAAAACAATTCTATGATTTAGGATGTAGATATTTTAGGCTTGGGAAACAAGCAGATTTTTATTCAATTGAAGATCCAATTCTCCTTCTTAAAACTATAAACAAAAAATTTCCTGATATTGAAATTTTACACATTGACAATGTAAATCCTGTATCTGTTATTTCAAAAAAAGGCATTGATATAACTAAAGCAATTGTAAAATATTGCACACCTGGAAATGTAGCAGCTTTTGGAGTAGAATCTTTTGATCCTGAGGTTATAAAAGCTAATACTCTTAACTGTTCACCTAAAATTGCTATGAAAGCCATAGAAATTGTTAATAAATATGGTCAAGTTAAAGGGGAAAATGGAATGCCTACACTACTTCCCGGAATTAATATAATTTTGGGACTAGGAAAAGAAACTAAAAAAACACATGAATATAATATAAAAACATTAAAAGAAATTTATGACAATGGAATGATGCTTCGAAGAATTAATATTAGACAAGCTTCTATTTTACCTAACACAAAACTTTCAATTGAATTTGGATCAAAATTTCTAAATAAAAATAAAAAGCATTATTGGAAGTGGAGAAACGAAATTAGACAAAAAATTGATTTTCCTATGTTAAAAAGAATTGTTCCTAAAGGAACTATTTTAAAAAAAATTTATAGTGAAATTTATGATGGAAAAACCACATTTGGAAGACAAATAGGGACTTATCCATTAATTGTTGGAATAAAAGAAAGAATTCCTTTAAAAAAATTCTACACTATTGAAGTAACTGACCACATGCTTAGAAGTATTGTTGGGAAAGTTATTCCTTAAAGAAATTCTAATTAATTCTTGATAATATTTTTAAATAAGTCTTTAGTAGCTCAAGTTAAATTGGCAGATTATATTACAACTGATATTCTAAGAGATGTTAGAATTCAATTAACTGATAAGGACCTTTATTTAGTTTCACAAATAGAATCTTTTGGTAGTATTGAAAGAATTTTTACAACTGCTTATCAACTTGGATTATTAAATTATGCATTTAGAACTAATTTACTTGGTCAATTAGAACAACACCACGCTATTGAAATCTCTCACATACGCGGTAAACAGGGAAGAGGAACATTTTTTGAACCAAAATCAATTTTAAGAGAAAATGATGAAATTCCATTATATCAAAATCGTTCTCTTGATGAATTAATACAATCTCATGAAACTTTAATTCAAAAAAGTAGTGTTTATATTAATGAAATGAAAAAAATAGAAGAAAGAGATTTTTATCATATAAAATTATCTAAAAAAACATTAACTTGGGATGCATTATTATATGTAACTAATGATTCTAATGATTCACAAAGAATAATGGCAAATTCAAATCTTGGGAAATTTGATTCAAATATTCAATTAATTCTCGAAGAACTAAAAGAATCAATATTAGAAACTAATCCTGAATTAAATTCTGGAACCAAATTACCTAATTTTGCATCTCAAATTCTTACAGAAGGATTATATCTTTTAGCTTTGCTATATCAAGAACCTGTTTCTAAGGAATAGATCTAAATTTTGTGTTAAGCAATGTCCATTCAAAGAGTATTAATATAAATCCTATTACAAAAAATAAATTAAACAAATCAAAACTATCTCTTCCTTGTTCACTTTGTAGATCTATATCTAAAAATGCCGAAGCAATTTCTGCGGTATTTTTCACTTCATAGTGTTTTCCACCTGTTGAACTACTTACCATTTTTAAACTATCACTATCATAAACTGCAGGAAGTCCACTATTTTCTAAATATCCTGCAGTTCCTAGACCTGATCCAATTGAAATTGTGTGTACAATAATATTATTTGAAATTACATAATTTAATGCTGTTTCAACACTTTCATCAACAAATGCACCTGCAGTATCAGATCCATCTGTAATCAAAATAATTGATTTAGTTTTATCACCTGGTGTTAAAATATTTGTTGAAGTTATCATAGCGGCACCAATATCTGTTCCACCAGAAAGTTCAATATCAATATTTGATATTGCTTCTTGCACTGATGAAATTCTTGTTGTAAGTGGAGATTTTACAAAAGTTACTCCAGCAAAAGACACAACACCAATATTTGTTTTAGAATCTAATTTTGATAAAAAAGAAGATGCTGCTTGTTTAGAAACTTCTAGCCTGTTTGGCAAAACATCTGTATTTGTCATACTTGCACTCGCATCAATTGCAATAACATAATCTGTTATACTAATGTCTGATTCATACCAGATAATTGGCATTGAAAAAGCAAAAATCAAAAAAGTTAATGAAACACTTCGAAGAATTAATTGCGTTGTGTTTTTTGTAATTAATTTTGTTCCTGTTATTCTTTTCATTGCTGAAAAATTTGAAAACCTAATTGCTTTTTTCTTATTATGCTGAAAAAAATAATAATGTAAGATAACTAAAATAGGAATAGTAAAAAGTAACAACAACATAAGTGGATTATTAAATATTATCTCCATCTTGCACCTATTTGTGTGAAAAATTTTAATGTAGGATCATAAAATCCTTTACTAGTATTTAATTCTAATAATTTTGATCTACTTCTTTGAAATACTGCACGTATTATATTAATTCGCTTTTGATTATATTCATTATAAATTCTTGAATATTCATTTGAATCTACATAAATTGTTTCATTTGAAAAAGGATCTTGTAAAACTAATTGTCCTACATTAGATGGAAGTGATATGTCTCTAGGATCATTAATCATTACACCAATTACTTCATGAACATGTGATATTAATTTAATATATTCAAATAAATCTTTTTCTAATCCAATAAAATCACTAAAAATAAAAATTAGTGTTTTTCTATCTAGTATTGACAGGGTGTGACGAACAGCTTTTTTAAAATCTTTTTTTCCACCATAGTTTTTTACATCACTTATTTCCTTTGCAAATAAATGATATTGTTTTTTACCTAACATTGGTTTAACAAGTTTTACTACCCCATCATTAAAGAGTCCAAATCCAGATGAATTCCCAGAAGTTAATACCCCATAAAATATTGAATTTGCTACTTCTGCAGCATATTCACATTTTAATTTTTTAACTGAAGAAAACAACATACTTTCACTAGTATCAATTAAAAAAAAAGCATTAAAATTTACATCAAGTTTATACTCCCTTACAAGAAGACGTTGTGACCTTTGTGAAGCTCTCCAATCTATCCTATGAGCATCATCTGCAGGATTATAATCTCTATAATCTTCAAATTCTATTCCTCTTCCTTTTAATTTTGATGCTAATTCTCCTGACTTTGCTGTTGTTAAAAGATCTTTTTTTACTTGCATAGAAAGTTCTTTAAGTCCTGGAACTAAATTAGCATTAAATTTTTTTAAAGGCATATGAAAAAATCAGTTACTCTGTTATTTAAATTTTGCCTAAACAAAAAGCATTATATATGTCAGGAATAATGAATTAAATATAAAATTTAAAGGTGATAAAAAATCGCAGATGTTTCCTTAGAAAAATTACTTACAGATTCCTTCAATGAATATACAAAAAATTTCATGCTATATTTTAAAAATTTATTAATAATTTTTGTTATACCTAGTACAATTCTGGCATTCTTTTTTAATTTATTAATTTCCATATTACAACTTGGAACACTATTTGACCCAACAAAAAATATTGAAACAGGAATCAATTTATTATTACTTTTCATCATGGTTATTTATATGACAATTTATATGATTCTTAGTCTTCTTATGAGTAGTTCTGTTTTTAGAATTATCAAACTCAAAGACTTGAATAGAAATATTACACCAAAAACTTTATTTTATGATGCAAAAAGATTTGTTCTTCCCTTAATGGGAAAATCATTTTTTGTTCTTTTTATATATGGTTTGCTTAGTTTATTAGTTGTAATCCCTGGATTACTTTTTTGGAAAATAAGTGGAACATTTACATTTATACATGGACTCATTCTTGTTTTTTTATTTATTATATTAACAATTCTTTACACAGTAATCAGTGTGTTTTGGAGTTTAAGTAATTCAGCTATTATATATGATGAAAAAGGAGTTTTTAATTCCTTAAAGTTATCTAGAATTTTGGTTAAAGGAAATTGGTGGGGAACTTTTGGAAGAATTCTTTTACTTGGATTAATTGGAAGTGCTCTAGCTAGTGCTTTAATGCTTCCAATTTGGTTAATGTCTATGATCCTAAGTATGATTCCTGTTGTTGGTGGTGCAATTCAAACAGCTATTCAATCTGCAGTATCAATTTTAGTTGCACCATTCGGAGCAATTTTCATAACAAAATATTATTTGGGATTAAAAGAAAACAAATCAATTAGAAAGTAATATTTTTATTTTTTTTATAATAAATTTTAAATAGTTGATATTCTGTTTAATTATTAAAATGTTAGCGGAGGTGTTTTCAATTTTATTTGGATTTGGTTTTATATTTATAGTATTTGTATTATTTTTGTTTTCTGGTTTAAAAGTTATTAACCAGTATGAACGAGGAATAAAATTTACTCTAGGAAGATTTTCTGGAATTATGCATCCTGGACTAAACTTTGTTATGCCTATTTTTCAAGCATATCAAAAAGTTGACATAAGGGTAACTGTTGTAGATGTCCCTGATCAGGATGCTATTACAAAGGATAACGTTACTGTTAAAGTTAACGCTGTTCTTTATTACAAAGTTATTGGTGCAAAAGAAGCAATTTTAGAAGTAGAAGATTATCATACTGCAATCTCACAACTAGCTCAAACTACGATGAGAGATGTTGTAGGTGAAGCTGAACTAGACCAACTTTTGGCTAATAGAGATGCTGTATCAAGTAGAATTCAAGCTTTAGTTGATAAATCCTCAGATCCTTGGGGTATAAAAGTACATAGTGTTGATCTTAAACATATTGAGCTTCCTTCAAGTATGGTTAGAACAATGGCTAAAGCTGCTGAAGCAGACAGAGAAAAAAAGGCAGTGATTATTAAAGCAGAAGGAGAAGTTATGGCAGCTAAAAATATGGCACATGCTGCAAAAATGTTATCAGCATCTCCAGGTGCACTTCATTTAAGAACTTTGCAAAGTCTAAATGACTTATCTTCAGATCAATCAAATACTGTTGTGTTTGCTTTACCTCTAGAAATCATAAGAGGCTTTGGTGCTAAGAGATAATTAATTTTTTTTTCTTAATATTTTTTTTATTATTCCACCTATTATACTAAATATAACTCCTAGTGTCAATAGTTCAATAAATATTGATTTTAAAGTAAATAAAAAAAAACTGTCAGGAAACAGTGATTTCATATTACTATCCATAGGATCAAAAGCATAATTATCAATAAACACAATTTGATGAAATTTTTCAAATACATAATAAAAACCAAAAATTAAATACAAGATTCCTAAAACTACAAAAATAATTAAAATAAAAATTCCTGAATAATAAATTAAATTTATAAGGTGTTCTAAGTAGTTAGGTTTATCTAAATATACAATTAACACAATAACCAACCAAAGATTAACCAAAGAGATATAATAAATAATTTTAATTTTTTTTAGAACATTTTTAACATCATTCAAATGACTTATCTCACTTTTGTTAAAAAAATTAGAATCCAGTTCTTCTTTAGAATCAAAAAAATTAATGATATTGTTAGTTTTATTTAATGCTATATTTCTATCAAATATATTATATACTCCAAATTTTTGGTACTTTTTGTCATATAATTTAGAATTATAAATATGAGAAAATACAGAAGAAAATAAACTTACAAGAAAAAAAGAAACTACAAAAATTATAATTAAAAAAGTAATTAATTTATTATGCGTAATAATATTTTTTCTTTGTTTTTTGCTCACGATCTTTCACACTATTTAACTTATTTATTCTTGGTCTATAACTTGTTTCATCTCTTCGCATTGTAATTTCTAATTTTGCTAAAAGAGAATTCATTCCTTTTTCCATATCATAAGGTCCTTTCACAATTCCTTTGACTGCAGGTTCTCCTTCAAAAACCAAAAGTCTGTCAGACAAATAATCTAAGAATAATAAATCGTGATCTACAACTAATGTTGACACTTTTCTTTGCTCAACTATATTTGAAATAACTTTGGAAACAACAAGTCGTTTTTCAACATCTAAATAAGCTGAAGGTTCATCCAATAATATTAAATCTGCATCTCTAGATAAACATAGTGCAATTGCAACTCTTTGTAATTCACCACCTGAAAGTTCATTTATTTTTTTTAATAAAAGAGATTTTATATTTAGAGGTCTAATTAATTCCGTTTCATATTTTTGAATTGCTTCTTGAAGTACTACCATAACAAGCTCATCTGAATCTGAATCTAAATATTGAGGTTTATATGAAACTTTAATCTTCAAATCCAAATTTTTTTCATCTGGTTTAATTTCACCTGCTAACATTTTTACAAAACTTGTTTTTCCAATTCCGTTTTCTCCTAAAATACCAATTTTTTCTGAAGAATTTATTTCACCCTCTTGTGTTTCCAAACTAAAATCTCCTAATTTTTTTGTAATTTTAGGCCATTTTGTAAGTAACATTGATTCTGCAACTTTTACTGCGGACTTTACATCAAATCTAATTTTATTATCTCTAAATCTCACATTTTCTTCTTTGAGATATCCTTCTAAAAAAGTATTAATTCCATTTTTTGTTGGTCTAAGTTTGGATACTACTCCAAAAGCTGATTCTCGACCATATAATATGTGGATTAAATCAGCCATATAATCAAGAGCTATTAAATCATGTTCAATTACAATAACCGCAGTATTTTCATCTGCTAAATTTCTTATGGCTTTTGAAATTTTCAATCTTTGTTTAATGTCTAAATAAGACGTTATTTCATCAAAAATGTATAAATTTGCTTTTTTTAAAAAAGTAGCTGCAACTGCAAGTCTTTGAAGTTCTCCACCAGAGATATTTTTTATATTTCTATCTAGAATTTTGGTTAATTCAAATTTTTCTGCCATTTCATTTAATTGCTTTTTTTCATCAACTTTTTCTAACAATTCTATAACTTTACCGTCAAATTGTTTAGGGATCATATCAACATGCTGAGGCTTGTATGCTGTTTTAATTTCTCCTTTTCTTACTTTTTCAAAATATAATTGAGCTTCTGTTCCTTTAAAATACTCAATAATTTCTTCAATATCTGCATTTTTTTCAAAATTACTTAAATTTGGTTTTAAAATACCTGCTAGAATCTTAATCGCTGTTGATTTTCCTATCCCATTAACACCTAACAATCCAACAACCTTTCCAAATACTGGAATAGGTAAATTGTAAAGTGCAAAAGCATTTTCTCCATATCTGTGAATTGGATCTTTTGTTAAAATTTCAGGTAAATTAATTATTTTAATAGCGTCAGGAGCAGCATTAGCACAAATCCCACAACCAATGCACATAGGTTCATCTATAAAAAGCTTATTTCCATCAAAATACATGCATTCATCGCCTTTTCTATTAACTGGACAAAGAGATTGGATGTGTTTTTTTTTATCCATATCTTTTAACTTTGTATTGTCAACAACAGCTATTCTCTTTACCATAGTATTTTTAGAGTTTAGAGATTTATTTAAATGTATTTGGTCAGTAGACACTTTGACACTATCTTTAAATATTCACAAACCTTACTTATGACTATGAAAGGATTCATTGTCTACCCGACGTATAGAGTAATTAATGAAAAAGCTTATGTTTATTTATATGGTAGACTAGAAAATGGAGAATCATTCTTAACAATTAATCATTTTAAACCTTATTTTTACATTCGAACTGATGATGTAAAAAAACTTGAAGAAATTAATTCTGAAATTAATTATAGTGTGAAAGACACAAAGATGAAAAATTTCTTTGAAAAAAAATTAAGTAGAGTTACTTTTGCTCAACCTAAAGAAATGGCAAAGCTTCGAGAAGAATTTCATAAATATGATATTTTTTCATATGAAGCAGATATTAAATTTGTTTATAGATTTTTAATGGATCACGATATCAAAGGATCAATTGAAATCAAGGGAGATTATAAAAAAAGTGAAAATATTGATAGAGTATATCAAGAACCAGAATTAAATCCTATTTATTACAAACCAAATTTACGGGTTCTAGCTATCGATATTGAAACTTCTATGAGTATGAAAAATATATTTTCAATATCTATGTATGCAAAAGATTTTTCAAAAGTGCTAATTGTTTCTAACAAAAAACTTGAAAATTGTGAATCTCTTGAAGATGAAAAATCTCTATTAGTTAGGTTTAAAGAGATTATACATAAATATGATCCAGACATAATTACTGGTTGGAATTTAATTGATTTTGATTTAAAAATTATTAAAGAAAAATTTGATGAATATAATATTATTTTTAATATTGGTAGATCAAGTCAACCTGGATATTTAAGATTTAATAGTTCTTTTTTTAAAGATTCTACTGCAAATGTTCCTGGAAGAGTAATACTTGATGCTATGACTCTTCTGAAAATATCTTTTATTAAACTTAAAGATTATAAATTACAAACTGCTGCTGAAGAAATACTTAGTGCTTCAAAATTAAATATTTTTGAAGATTTAGATAAAGGAACAGAAATTGAAAGGTTGTTTAAGGAAGATCCTCAAAAACTTGCAGATTATAATTTATTAGATTCTAAACTTGTCATAGATATACTAGATAAAAAAGGAATTATTGATATGACTGTCCAAAGATCTCTTCTTACTGGAATGCAACTTGATAGAGTCAAAGCATCAATAGCTTCTTTAGATAATTTATACATTAGAGAAACTAAAAAATTAGGATATATTTGTAAAACAAGTGAATTTAAAGAACGAACTGCTAGAATCAAGGGAGGGTATGTTAAAAACTCTATCCCTGGAATATATGATAATATAGTTGTTCTTGATTTCAAAAGTATTTATCCTAGTATTATGAGGACTTTTAATATTGATCCATTATCCTTTGTACCTAAAGAATTACATTCTAAGTTCAAAGAAAAAGAAGTTATAATGTCTCCTAATGGTGCTATGTTTAAAAGAAAATCAGGAATACTTCCAAAAATTCTTAAAAATTTATGGGATGCTAGAGATCAAGCAAAAAAAGAAAAAAATCTTGAAAAAAGTTACGCAATAAAAATTACCATGAATTCTTTCTTTGGAGTGCTTGCAAATCCAAATTGTAGGTTTTATTCACTTGATATGGCTAATGCAATTACACATTTTGGACAATATATTGTAAAAACAACCGCCGATATTGTTGAAAAAAAAGGTAATCGTGTAATCTATGGTGACACAGATTCAATCTTTGTTGAAACTAATTCAAAGAGTTCAGAAGAGGGTGAAAAAATTGCTCTAAAAATTCAAGATTATATTAATGAATACTGGAATAAATATACAAGTAGATTAAATTTAGAAAATTATGTTGAATTACAATTTGAAAAAATATATATTAGATTTTTGATGCCAAAAATTAGAGGAACTGAAATTGGTGCAAAAAAAAGATATGCTGGTCTATTAATAAAAGACGGAAAAGAAAAAATTGATTTCACAGGTTTAGAATTTGTTAGAAGAGATTGGACAGATGTTTCAAAAAAATTTCAATTAGAGTTAATTGATAGAGTTTTTCATAAAAAAGAAATTGTTGATTATATAAAAAATTTTGTTAATGACTTAAATAAAGGAAAATTTGATGATTTATTAATTTACAGAAAAGCTATTAGAAAAGACTTAGACAAATATGTTAAAACCACTCCACCACATGTTAAAGCAGCTAGAAAACTTGATAAAATAACAAGTTCAATTATTGCGTATGTTATGACAACTAAAGGACCTGAAGCTGTTCAAAAAATTGAAAATGAATTAGATTATGCACATTATATTGAAAAACAAATTAAACCCATTGCTGATTCTGTCTTAGTATTTTATGACACACAATTTGATGATTTATTAAAAAATACCAAACAAACAAATTTATTCGGATTTAATTAAATCAGAATATTTGAAAATGAATTTTATTTTCATATTATTTGGTTTCAGTTAAATATATGGGATAAATTTAAAAAAACTACTTCCTATGTTATTATTAAAAAGATGGTTGAATCAGGTTTTAAAAAAAGGTTTATATTAATTTTATCAGTAACTCTTATAATCTTAACTTTTTCTTCTTTTGTTATTTCTCAAAGTGGTAATATTGTTTGTGGTAATAACTTTGTTGATGATTCTGAAACTTGTGAAGACGGAAATACTCAAAATAATGATGGTTGTAGTAGTTCATGTCAAACTGAAGGAGAAATGTTTGGAGGTTTTGAAGAAAATACACCTATTTTAATTCACCATCCAAATGCAGATGGACAAAGTATTGAATATAAATCTATCAAAAATCTAAAAGTAGGAGATAAAATTGTTGGTTGGGATGTAACGATAGGACTTCCTAGACAAATTTATACTATTGAGAAAATCTACAAAAAAACAGGTAGTTATATACGATTAATTTTTGGTGAACGAGATAATTCAAATAATAGACAATTATTAATTGGAAAAGAACAACCAATTTATAGAAGACCTAGTTATAACTGGGCAGCTTATAATTATAATGGATATGAATCATATTTTGGACTATCTACAATTCTTAGTTTAAATAAACATGATGATATAAGAGATGGAATTAATTTACAATATTACAATATTGATGATTTAGATCAAATCTCTTCGTCAAAAATTCTTTACAATCTAGTTGTATCAGGTAAAAATGCTTTTTTTGCTAGAGATGCTCTGGTTCATGGAATGGTTTCTCCTACAGGTGAAGAAGACCCAATTGAATCAGAAATATGTGGAAATGATGTTGTCGAAGGGAGTGAGGATTGTGATAATGGACCAGACAATACTAATTCATTTTCATGTCCTTATGAACAAACTTGCTCTTATTGTGACTTAGATTGTGATGATCAAACTGCCGTAGGAGACTATTGTGGGGATGGATCTAAACAAAGCGCTTATGAGGAATGTGATGATGGTAATGGAAACAATTTTGACGGATGTTCAAATTCTTGTGTCTTAACTTATTGTGGGGACTCTTCAGTTCAAAGCCCAAATAGTGAAGGAAAATATGAAGGTTGTGATGAGGGATCTAACAATGTAAATTCTGTATCTTGTTCATATGATCAAACATGTTCTTATTGTGACTTATCTTGCGATGATCAAACTGTTGTAGGAGATTATTGTGGGGATGGGACTATTCAAATTAATTATGAAGAATGTGATGATGGAACTAGTAATACAAATGATCCAAACTGTGCTTACAATAACGTTTGTAATTATTGTTCCTTATTGTGTAAAACAGCTACTCAAAATGGTGGTACTTGTGGAGATGGAACTACACAAAGTAACTATGAAGAATGTGATGATGGAAATCCATATAATAACGATGGGTGTAGTTCTACTTGCAAAGAAGAATATTGTGGTGATAGTATTCAACAAAATACTGAAAGTTGTGAACCTAGTGCAGGTATTAATTGTGATCAATATTATAATTGTATTAATTGTGGATGTATATTAAACACTGTTTGTGGAAATGGAGTTCTAGAACCTAATGAAGAATGTGATGATGGACCTTTGAATATTGATCCAGAGGATTCAATTGCATGTGAATATGGTGAAGAATGTACTTACTGTAGTACTAATTGTATAATTGCTTCAGGAATTAGTCTTGGATGTGGGGATGGGGAAATACAAGGAACTGAAGAATGTGATGATGGAAATTCTGATAACAATGATTTATGTAGAAATGATTGTACCTATTGTGGTGATGGAAAGATCCAAGAATGGCATGATGAAGAATGTGATGATGAAAATAGCCTTGATGGTGATTTATGTAGCAATTGTTTAATTGAAGAAGTTTATTTTCTAGATTTAGATGGTGACGGATTTGGTTCTCAAAATAGTGGATATTTTTCTTTTGCTCCTGAAAGCTATGTAAATAATTCATTAGATTGTGATGATGAGGATAGAAGCAGATTTCCTAGAAATATTGAAATTTGTGATAATAAGGATAATGATTGTAATGATATAGTTGATGACATCTTAGTTCAAGAAACACCCTTATGTTCTGAATTAAATTCAAAAATTGAAAACTCAGGTGTATGTAAAGATATTAGAGCTATTTGTGATTCTATGTCTCAAAATTTTACCTGTAATTTCCCCGATACTTTTATTTCATCTGAAGAAGAATTTCATTGTGACAATATTGATAATGATTGTGATGGAGAAATAGATGAGGAATGTGACTGTAAAATTGGTGATAAACAAGAATGTGGTACAGAAACAGGTCAATGTATTAAAGGAGTTAAAACTTGTCTAGACAGTGGACGATGGAGTGAATGTGTTACACCATATGATTCTGTTCCAGAATTTTGCGATGGATTAGACAATGACTGTGATGGAAAAGTAGATGAAGAAATAATTGAAGAATGTTTTATTGGGACTTGTCCAGGTGAAAAATATTGTGTTCGAGGCGAATTCACAAATTGTAATGCTGAATGTTCTGAAATTGCAGAAGTAGATATTACTGTTGAAGAATATGAAGTAACAGAAATTGCTAAAAGTATTGATTTAAGTGATGAAGATATTAAAGTTGCTAAAGAAAGTGTTAATAAAATTGAACAAGAAATCTCTTATCAATTTCAAAGTGGAAGTACAAAACTTCAAAATAAAATCACAAGTAATGAAACAATTAAAGATATGGAATATACTTTATTTATTCCTAAATGTTTAGCAACACATGTAAAAGAAATTGAGTTCGCAAATGAGGATTATGTAATCATTGAAGATGATCCAATTATTGCTTGGCATTTTACTGAACCAACAAATATTAACATTGAATATAAAGTAAAAGGAAAAATTTCAGAACAATGTTTAGAAAAAGTCAAAGGATTACCTGTCGCTCAAATGCTTGATTTAAAACCAAAAAAAAGCCTTTTCAAAAGAATCGTTTTACCAATAATTTTAATTGCTATAGCTGTAGGTAGTATAACATTAACTCAAAAAACCTCTGATTCTAAAGAAGGACAAAAACCTAAAACAGAACAGGAATATATTTCAGATTTTATTGAGAAAAAAAGAGAAAATTATCTAAAAAGAATTAAAGACATGAATTTTAAATCCAAACTCCAAGCTCAAAATTATATGGATAAATTAGGTATGACTGCTGAAGATAAAGAATGGATTATTAAACGGCTTAGGTTGAAATAAGTTTCACACATTTTCCAATTAATTTATCTTTAAATTCAAAATCTATTTTTTCAAGTGGTGTCCATTGTATTTCTGTATGTTCTTCACTCATAACTACATTTGTATCTTTTACACTGCATAAATATGTAATTCTAACTATATGTCTTTTTTCATCTTTAAAAATTGTAGACGCATCTAATATTCTTTTTATATTATCAAGCTCCATTCCTGTTTCTTCTTTAATTTCTCTTCTAAGTCCATCTATTGGTTCTTCACCAAAATTAATTCGTCCTCCAGGTATATCTAAAACACCTTCTAAACTTGCTCCATGATATTTTTTTGATCTTTTCATAAGAAGAATATTTCCATTATCAACTATAAGTGCTTTAACTCCAATTTGAAATTCTTTCATTTTTCTATCACCAATATATGTTTATTATTAAATGATCCTCTTTTGTTTTGTTTTTCTATTCTCATTTCTTCTAAATTATTAAAATTTTGAAACTTTGCTAAAGCATAGACAATTTCAATTATATCAACAAGTTCTTCAAAATTATTTTCTTCTAAATATTCATTAACTTCTTCTAGTAACTTTTCTTTAAGTCTTTTAAAATACTCGTTGTTTTCAGCCACATAATAATTTGGCTTTTTGCCATCTTGTTTAATGATTTGAATTATTTTATCTCTTACTAATTTTTTCATTTTATCACCTTAATATATTGTAAAGTATTGGAGCTAATGTTGAAAATAAAAAGATTCCAATGATTATGTGTGTTATTAAATGGAATATTGCTGAAAATGTTCGTACGCCTGATAGTCTAAATAACGGTGTGGTAATGCCTTCATATAACACTATAAAAAAAATTCCAATTTTTGTCACACTAATGTTTAAATTTCTAATTAAACCACAAATAAAACCAATTATTGCCCAAGAAATTATACCTATCAATGCATAATGTTTAATTTTTCCTGAAAAAAAATATGCAAAAAATTGTGACAATATTCCTTGAAGTAATCCTAACCAAGGACCAAGTAAAAGTCCTGTTAAAATAGTAGCTGTTGAATATAATTCAAAACCTAATTGAGGTAACCAATAGATATGGTTATACATTCTTGAAATAGAAGCTAAAAACAATAAAAAAAAGAATATGAAAAAGGGACGATATAATAAAAACACTAAAACAATTATATACACTAGAATAATAAGTACAGCCAATTTAGTTAATAATTCTTTTTTTAGGTGCTTTAATCTCCTTAATTTAAAATTCATAACTTTTGTTAGTATATTAATAAAAATAAAAGTATAGGACTCATAGAGGGGACAAAAATTACAGTTTTAAATATAAGGTCTTCTTTCAAATTTAATATGGACTCCCTTAATTTGCTAAAAAATCTAGGATTTACAGAGTATGAAGCTCGTGTCTATCTTGCTTTATCTGAACTTGGACCCAGTGGTGCAAAAGAAATTTCAAACTATAGTAAACTACCAAGAAATAAAACATATGAAATGTTAAACAAATTAGAAAAAAACAAAAAAATTGTTTCTTTACCTGTAAGCCCAAAGAAATTCAAAATACTAGATATCAATCAATTAAAAGAAGAAGTAAGTCAAAGAAAAAAGTCAATTAATCTATTAGAAAAAAATTTAGGGAAATTCATTGAAGAAAGTAATAAACCTAAACTCACTGAATTTAAAGAAATATTTTGGATCATTAGAAGTAAAAAAGCTATAATTCAAAAAATGTCTGCTCAAAATAAATTATGCAAAAAAGAAATTTTATCAATTAATCGATTAAGTATTTCAAATCCTGTTAATTTAAGAAATATGAAAAACTCAATTTCTAATGGCTTAAAAGCAAAAATGCTTGTTCCTAATACTAAAGAAAATACACATGTAAAAAAGTGGATTGATATTGGAGTAGAAATTCGAGAATACAATGAATCTAAATTTGGACCAATAGGAACAAGACTAAGTGTTTTTGACAAAAATACAGTCAGAATTACTTTTGGAGAACCTGAAGTATATAATGATGAAGATTATATCACACTATGGGCAGAATCACCACATTTAGCTAATATTTTAAGAAATTATTTTATGAATATATGGAAACAAAGTAAAATTATTAAATAATAACTGCAAAAGTTATTGTATGAAATTAAAATCAATTATTTTTGTTATAAGTTTTATCTTCTTTTTTTGGTTCTTTATTCCTAAATATACTATTCTCTTAAATTTATTTTACGCTCTTCCTGTTTTTTCTGACATAGTTTATAAAATAATTGGGTATATCATTATTGGAGTTTCTTTAGGAATAATTTTACACATGACATTTATGTTTAAAAAATATGGAAAAGGAACACCTTCAATAACTGAAACCACAAAAAAATTAGTTAGACAAGGTATATTCAAATATACTCGAAATCCAATGTATATTTCAAACTCATTAGTAATTGTAGGAATATTTTTTCTAAATGGACATCTTCTTCTACTTGCATATGCACTTTTATTTTTTGTTTCAATGCATTTATTCTTAGTGTATGTTGAAGAACCTGAACTCAAAAAAAAATATGGAAAATCATATGAAAGATTTTTAGAAGAAGTTCCTAGATGGTTTTAATTATTAAATCAAGAAAAAATTAAATACTTCTCTATGTTAATACAAATTATGGAAAAAATAAAAATAGCACCAATTAAACCAACTATAAATTTTGGTGATCTTGATAAAATTGATATTAGAATAGGTACTATAGAAAAAGTTGAGGATATGAAAGACTCTGACAAATTAGTAAAATTAATTGTTAATTTAGGAGATCACAAAAGAAACATTATTGTTGGCATGAAAAAAGAAAGACAAGATCCTAAAGAAGTTGAAGGTAAACAAGCACTTTTTGTTGTAAATCTTGAACCTAGAAAAATGATGGGTGAATTATCAGAAGGTATGCTTTTTGATATTGGATATTCAGATAAAATTATCCCTGTTTTAGCTACACCAGAAAAACCAATACCTAATGGAAGCAGAGCTGGATAAAAAAATTAGGGTTGATTTGGCTTTTTAGGTTTATTAATACGATCACCATATTGATCTGTGATTCTTTTTGGATTAGCAAGATTTTCTCTTCCTTTTGTTGCAAGTCCACCAATAATAAAAGCTATAACAGCCACTCCTCCACCAATACCTAATGCTATTTCCAAAGGACTCAGTCCAGATGGTTCTTGATATTGTGGTGCAAGATTTTGTGAAAGAATTAATGGATCTATATGTAAATTATTTGCTACATTGAGGTACGCATAAGTCGCAGTATGATATAATTGTTCTAAAGGTTGAATATACATAAAAAATAGAAATCAAAACAAAATTATAAATTGATTTAAAGAAATTTTTGTAAAAAAGGAAAAAAATAATGAAAAATTCTCTTAATACCTATAATGATCACTTTTATATGGACCTTCAACAGGTATTCCTACATAGTCGGATTGTTCCTTAGACAATTTAGTTAACTTAACGCCAAGTTGATTTAAATGTAATCTTGCTACCTCTTCATCAAGTTCTTTAGGTAACATATAAACACCTACTTCATGATCTTCTTTCCAAAGTTTAATTTGAGCTAAAACTTGATTAGTAAAACTATTACTCATTACAAAACTTGGATGTCCTTTAGCATTTCCTAAATTAACTAATCTCCCTCTACTCAACATAATTATTGAGTGTCCATCTGGAAAAGTAAATTTGTCAACTTGTGGTTTAATATTTATTTCTTGAATTCCTGGATACTTTTCTAATTTATCCATTTGAATTTCATTATCAAAATGACCAATATTACAAACAATAGCATGATCCTTCATTTTTTCCATGTGCTCAATTGTAATTATATCTTTGTTTCCTGTTGCTGTGACATAAATATCTCCTTCATCTAAAGAATCTTCAACAGGTTTTACTTCAAAACCTTCCATTGATGCTTGAAGTGCACAAATAGGATCAATTTCATTTATAATTACTCTTGCACCAAAACCTTTCATTGATTGTGCACATCCTTTCCCTACGTCTCCATATCCACAAACAACAACGATTTTTCCTGCAACCATTACATCAGTTCCTCGTTTAATCCCATCTGCAAGTGATTCTCTACATCCATATAAATTATCAAATTTTGATTTAGTAACTGAATCATTTACATTAATAGCCGGAAACAATAATTTTCCTTGTTCCATCATTTGATATAATCTATGGACTCCTGTTGTTGTTTCTTCAGAGCAACCTCTTACTTCATTTAATATACTTGTCCATCTTGTAGGTGTTTCATTATATATTTCTTTTAGAGTATTCATTAATTCTTGATAATCTTCTCCCTCGTTTGAATAATCTTTTTCAAGAATTGAAGGATCTTTTTCTATTTCCATACCCTTATGAATCATAAGAGTAGCGTCTCCACCATCATCTACAATAATTTGAGGGCCCTTTCCATTAAAATCTAATGCTTTAGCTGTATACTCCCAATATTCTTTTAATGTTTCACCTTTATATGCGAAAACTGGAACTCCTTCTTTTGCTATTGCACTAGCTGCAGGATCATGTGTACTATAAATATTACATGATGCCCATCTAACATCAGCGCCTAATTTTGTTAATGTTTCAATCAGTACTGCTGTTTGCAAAGTCATATGTAAACTTCCTGTAATTCTAGCGCCTTTCAATGGTTTTTCTTCACCATATTTCTGTCTTAAAGCCATTAGTCCAGGCATTTCTTTTTCAGCTAGAACAATTTCTTTTCTTCCACGCCCTGCCAAACTTAAATCTTTTACAATATATTCATTAGTTATATCCATAATAAATCACAAAAGAAAAAAAGAAATGCATATTTATAAAGATTATATTAAAAAATATAATTAATATTTAATAAAATATAGATTTTGTTGTAAAATAATTAGAAAAATATAAAAAACATAGAAAATTTACAAATATTATGCTTGATAAAACAGATAAAAAAATAATAAAACAACTAAAAAAAGACAGTAGACAGTCTCTAAAAGACATTTTCGAAAAAACTAAAATTAGACCCTCAACCATCCATTCTAGAATTCAAAAATTATTAGAAGACAATACAATTGAAAAATTCTCAATTGTAACTAATGATAAAACAATGAATGAAGATTTTATTGTTTTTATTTTAGTTAATTCAAATAAAGAAATACCTAATTTATTTTTTAAAAAATCTTGCATAAAAGATGTTTTTGGAATCACAGGAAGTTATGATTTAGTTATGAAATGTAAATTTCAAAATATAGGAAAATTCAATGATTTTATTTTAGAGCTACGAAAACTTCCTGAAGTTAAAGATACTCTAACTATGGTTAGCACAATAAAAATCAAAGAGAGGTTATAAAAAATGTTTAAAAAATTAAAAAAACATCAAAAACGAGAAATTATTAGAGAATTTTTAATTTTATCATTATGTTTATTTTTAGTAATTTTATTTTGGCAAAACAATATATTAACTCTAATTTTATTAACAACTCTTTACATTACTAGAACTATCTTTTGGTACAAACCTAGAGATCACACATTATTTTTTGTTGGAGGTTTAATTGGAACAATTATTGAACTTGTTTTAACAACAGTAGGAATTTATAATTTTGCAAATCCAACTTTTTTTAATCTTCCAATTTGGATTCCAATTTCCTGGGCCATAGGTTCACTTACAGTTATGAAAATTGTACTTGTTTTTATAAAATAAAAAAAAAGAATTAGGATTAATTTAACTTTTTAATTTTTTCAATTAGTTCTTCGAAATTTTCAATTTTTCCATCTGCCGCACTATGATCTTGAGATGCTGTTATAACATCATCAACCATTATACATTTTATATTTGCTGCTTTTGCTGCTTGAAGTCCCATTGCTGCATCTTCAATAACAACACATTCTTCTGGTTTCAAACCAATTCCTTTTGCAGCGTTTAAAAAAATTTCAGGATTTGGTTTTGCTCTTTTGACTTGATCTCCACCAATTTTAAAATCAAAATATTTTGTTATTCCATATATTTTTAGAGTATCAATAACTGCTTCAATATTTGCGCCTGATGCTATTGCAATTTTATAATTTTTACTTAATTCAATTAATGTTTCTTTGAAATTTTTTTTAAGTGGAATTTTCTCCCTATTAATACTATACCTTGCATAAATATCTGACCTAACTTTTTCAAAATCTGCTTTATTAGCATATTTATTTACAAAATGAAGTGTGAAATGATGATGACTCTCACCTAATTTCATTCCAAACTCTTCTTTAGGTAATGTTACTCCGAAATGTTCTTCAAAATAAGAATTCCAATTATTATAATGAAAACTATTACTATCAATTACTACACCATCCATGTCAAAAATTATACCTTTTATCATTCTTTCATAGAATTAATGTTACTTTAAAATAATTATGCATCATAATATTAAATGAATCTTAGTTCATTTAATAGTTAGTACGCTAATCGGTCATCCTGTTGCGTACTATAAGTAAGTAAAACCGGACAATGATCACTTCCCATAACTTCTGTTAAAATATCTGCTTGTTTTACATTTTTAATAATTGAACTTGAAACAACAAAATAATCAATTCTCCAACCAACATTCTTCATTCTTGCTTGAAACATATAACTCCACCAGGAATATTTTATTTCATCAGGATGTAAATATCTAAATGTATCAATAAATCCACTTTCAACTAAATTTGTAAATCCTTGTCTTTCTTGATCTGAAAAACCGGCATTACCTGGCCTAGTTTTTGTTGTCATATTTGATTTAGGATTTTTTAAATCAATTTCTTTATGTGCAACATTTAAATCGCCGCATACAATAACTGGTTTTTTTTCTTCTAATCTTTTTAAAAATAATAAAAAATCGTGATCCCATTTTTGCCGATATTCAATTCTTTCTAATCCTCTTTTAGAATTAGGAGTATATACATTAACTAAGTAAAAAGAATTATATTCTGCAGTTAATACTCTTCCTTCATTATCGTGCTCTTCTAAACCTATTCCCTTTTGGACAAATAATGGTTTAATTTTACTTAAAATCAATGTACCACTATATCCTTTTTTTTCTGCTGAATTCCAAAACATATTATATTGAGGTAGATTAAGATCTACTTGTTCTCTATGAGCTTTTGTTTCTTGAATACACAAAATATCTGGATCTTCTTTTTTTAAAAAATCTAAAAAACCTTTTTTTATTACAGCTCGAATTCCATTCACATTCCAAGAAATTAATTTCATAATAGTAATGATAAAATAATTCAATTAAAAAATTAATGTTTAATAATTACTCAAGTCCGTAAGAATCAACAAATCCTCGGATCATATTATAATCTTTAAGATAACTTAGCCCTTTAGTTGTAATTTCATATTTCTTTTTTTTCTTAATAATTGTTTCATCTGCTAATTCTTTTTCGAGAATTTCATTCATATATTCAGTCAGCATTTGATGAGAAAGATTTGCTTTATACATAATGTGCGTAGGTTTGATATTTCCTCTCTTATCTGAAATTGCTTGAAGAATATCTTTAATTATTTCCAAGCGGTCTCTTTTTCTCATTTTTTTATAATATGATAATTAACTAATAACAATAGATATCCAACAAAACTAAAACTATGCCCAATTGCATAGAACAATGTTGATTTCGTTAAAAACAAAAATCCTAAATGTCCTATAAGCATTGAAACAAAAGCAAGTGCTACAAGTAAAGGACCAATTTTTTTTCTTTTTTTGTAATTAAGCATATAATGGTAAGATAAAAATGCTAAATAAAGAACAGTTAACATAAAAAATCCAATTAGTTTATTACTTGAAAGAAAAAATACTAGTACAGAAGTTAACACAAAATACCAAAGTAAACTAGATTCTTTTGATTTAAATACTGTAAACATTAAAAAAGCAAGTCCAAAAGTCATAAACAAAATATGAAAATAAAGACCTTGATTATGAAATACGCTTAATGGATGAATACCAAAAACAACATAAATATCTGGATTAATTTTCATAACATTCAAAAAATTAATTGTTGCTTGAACGACGTAAGAAATAAAAATTAAAAAAAAAGCAGCACTCATAGATTTTGACTGTGGATGTTTTGTTATTCTAAAAACTTTAAATGCTTGATATGATATAAACAAAGTAATTATTGCAAAAAATACCTGCATTAAAACAGGTAAAAGAAAAAATCTAAACTCTACTAAATATAATGTATTCATTAACTGTTTTTTGTTTTTGGGGTTTTTAAATTTTGTGAATTTATAATCAGATTTTTGCTTACGACTGTTTATATATGATTTTGATCATTAATTTTCATATAACAAATTGTGAGGTGGTTAAATATGACTAAAAAAGATAAAATAAATTTTTGGCACCAATTATTTGATTTTCCAACATTTGAACAATTCATTTATACTAACATCTCCACGATGGTGTAACCCATGAAAGATTCACGCTCAATTAAAGGACTCACCCTCTGTCTATTCCTAGGAAAAGGCCCGCCTTTTCCTAGACCTTTCCTCTAATTCTTTTCCATTTATTCTAATATATAAAAAACAAAAGACTTAATTACTTAAATAATTTATAAAAATACTTATTTAATTAATGATCAAACACATATTCTTTTCTCATTTAGTTTAAAAAAAACTCATTTAGTTTACATTTATATAGCAGAAATACTAAAAAATTAACTTATTTAATTTAATAATTAATTAATTAATTTGAATATAATGACAAAATATAAATACTATTACTTAAATAATTTATAAAAATACTTATTTAATTAATGATCAAACACATATTCTTTTCTCATTTAGTTTAAAAAAAACTCATTTAGTTTACATTTATATAGCAGAAATACTAAAAAATTAACTTATTTAATTTAATAATTACTTAATTAATTTGAATATAATGACAAAATATAAATACTATTACTTAAATAATTTATAATTAGTAATTATGAAAGTAAAAAGAGATGACTTGAATGTAGATATTGATCTAGAATCAGTTCTCTCAAATCAAGATAAAAAACTCTTAACTTCTTTTCTTGCCTCATTAAAAGAAAAATACCATTTAGATAAAGAAATCAAAGCTTCATTAAATGATAAAAAAGAATATGAAAAGTATTTACCTGGATCTATTTTCAATAAAGAGTTAGGAATTTTTGAAAGCATTGTAAAATTTTTACATGAAAATAGAAACCTTTCTTTTAAAGAAATTTCTAAATTAACATATAGATCTCCAAATAATTGCGCAGTTACTTATAAAAAAGCCAAGAAGAAGTATTTTCCAAAACTAAATTCTGATTATATACATAAAATTCCTATTGGCAGTTTTTCTAAAAATTATACTTGTTTTGAAAGTGTATGTTTATTTTTTAAAGAATCTATGAATTATCATGAGATTGCTGTAATTTTAAATAGAGATGATAGAACAATTTGGACAACATACAATAGAGCTATTAAAAAAGGGGTGAGAAAAGATGAATAATCTTGAATCAACTTTCTTTTATGCTATAATTTTAACATTTAGTATAGGACTCTTGATGATTGAACCAGCTCACACAGGTTTTGTTGTTGGAGAATCACAAGTTGAAGTTATCCAAATTCAAGAATTCTTTAATTCCACAAGTAGATTAACATACACTGCTAAAGGTGAAATAACTTCAATAAGAATAAGTGGTGAATTTACTGGAAATGGAACTGGGAGAGTAATATTCAATGATTTAAATTTAATCAAAATTCAAGATCTTGAAAACAAAAACCAAAATTTACTGACTGGACTAGTAATTGACAATACCTCTACTGAAAATAATAATGAAACAATTGTAAATATTCCATTAGAAAATAATGAAAGCTTTATTGAAGAAAAAATATCTAATGAAACTTTTGAAAATAATAATGAAAGCATTCAAGAAATAATTGAACAAATTAATTCAACTACTTTTGAAGATAATTCATCTGAAATTCTCTCTGAAATAAATGAATCATTTGGTGAAGAAATAATTGAAGAAGAAATTGACATTAATATTGAAATCAATGAAACAATAATTCAAGAAAATACTACGATTGAATCAAACATCACAGAACAAAATGAATCAAATGATTCCAATACTAATACTTCAGTTGATTCTGAAACATCTAATGAAAATAGTTTTGTAAAAACATTTAATAATTATTGTAAAGATACTTGTATTGTAAACTCTGGAAATGACATTACACTTACAATCTTATTAGATGATACTGAATTATTTATAAAAAGTATAAGTTATACATATACCAATATTAGCGAAAATAGTGAAGAAATTCAAATTCCTATAATCCCTGTTCTAACAAATGAAACAAATGTTTCTATTGAATTAAATACAACAATTAATAATACAAATATTTCAATAAATATGTCTTTAGGAAACCTAACAAACATTACAATTTTAAATCAAACAATTAGTAATTTAACAAATATTTCAGATCTAAATAATTCAATTTTAAATATATCTATTAACGAGACATTAAAGTTCAATGAAACACTAGTTAATGAAACAAATGTGACTGAACAAATTATTCCTATTAATATAATGTTAACTGATCTTCAAAGATTTAATAATTCACTTGTTGGTTTTAAGTTGATTGATTCATTTGATAATACTGTTGTATTAAACTACTCAAATAATATTATTAGACTTTTATCAAATAATTTATCTAAATCTAGTATCAAAGCTATTGAAACAAATGACAATAGACTTTCAAATTTTGTATTCTTAATTAACAATACTCAAGCTGTTCAATTTGAACTTAATATTGATGAAGATGATGTTGTGTTAAAATGCACACAACAAGAAAATGAAAGTTGTAAAAGATGGCAAAGAACATCAACTGCAATCACAACATTAAGTGGTAAGAAAAATTTTGTAGTTTATGATGATGGAATATACGCATTATCAGAAGAAAAAACAAAAACACCAAAATTTATTCCTACAAAAGCAGTATATTATAACAATGATTGTGACAGTTGTGTAACATATTCTGAATGTAATGCCAAAGATTTTTGTGCTATCCAAAATAGATTAAATAGAAATTTCAATTTTGTTGGACAATTTGATTTTGATATTTATTATTTAGAAGATTCTTCAATTAAAAGTGTTGAAATTTGTGCATACAATAATTATTTATCAAATAATAAGCAAACAAATTTTATTAGAAATAGTGATTATAGTTATTGTAATGATATTCGTATACATTCTACTGAATCTTTACTTATTTCCACAGGAATAATTAATAATCCTAATGATTGGAATTGTGTAGATGTTACTTCAATTGTAAATTACAATATCAATGAAGGTTACAGCAATATATTTTTAGATTGGATTGGTGATGATGCTAAAGGTAGTAATGGTGACATTACTTGTTTTAGTGGTGAAGATAACTTAGAAAATTGTGGAGGAGAAAACCCAAGTGGTGCTAAAGATTGTAGACCATATTTAAAAATTGACTATAAATGAAAGAAAAAAATAAAACTAGGAAAATGAAAAAAACAAAATTAATAGCTCTTCCACCTAGTTTTAATGATGTTTCAAAACACAAAATAAAAGACTCAGATTTAATGTCAATTATATTTTGGTTTTTCTCAATTTATCTTGTAAATAAAATTAAAGAATTTATTTTATCACTTCCTTCATTAAAAGAATTAGATGATTATCTAAATTCTTCATTTTTAATATTTGGAAGAAAAGCTAAAGTTAAAAACACTTTAATATATTTCAGCTTCCTAGTGTTAATTAGTTTTATGTTTTTGAATTTCTTATCACAACAAGCTAATGCTGCTTATTCATGTACTTATGGTGCTGGTTGTGCCTATTCAGGTAATTGCGATACTTATGGAAATGACGCAACATGTGGTGAATGTAGTACGGGCGGAGGTACTTGGATAAGTACAGGAAGTGGTGGAACTAGTAAGTGTTGCGGAGACGACAATGGTGAAGATTGGGAAGGAAGTGGATCAGGAAATAGTTGTTGTTACAACAATGCGGCAATGGCAGATGGTGCTGTTGTAAGTAATATGCTATGTTCAAATGGATTATTATTTGATTGTGGTGGAGCTGAAACTGATGACGGTGGTCTAGGAACACACGTAACTGCAGGAAGTTGCACTGCATACGAGGGCAAATATTGTCAAACGACTTCTTGGGCATCAACAAAAGCAAATGGATGTACTTGTGCTGTAGATGGAGATTGTACCTCAAATCTATGTGACAATGAAGCTGGTGGAGCTGGTGGAGATAATCTCGTATGTTACTCTGCTACTAATTGTGGTTGGGGAACAAATGCTTGTGGAAGCCATGATAGTGATTGTCAAATTGGTGCAGGAAGCGATACTGGATGTGATGATTATTCACCTAATGGTTGCGCAGCTAGTGCTGGATATTGTTCAACTGCTTGTGTTTATGATACTGATGGAGACACAAGTTCAACTGTATGTGCTTGTTTAGGTGATAGCTGGATTGCTTCACAAGGATCTGTTACTGGAAGCAATTATTATTGTTGTGGTGATGATTCCACAAGTGATGATTATTCCACTTATTCAGGATCTTTAACAACATCAACATCTGTAACTTGTGATAGTTGTTTTAATGGAGCTGACCAAGGTGCAACAACACTTTATGGTAATGGTTATACATCTGGATCTAGAACTGGTGACACAAGTTTAACTTGTTATTATAGTACAATTACTTGTAGTTCAACAGCACGAAGTAATAGTGCAAGTGGAACTTACTGCGGAAATGGATTTTTTAGTAGTTCAAATACTCTATGTACTGCTGCTTCAAAAACTGTTGACACTTCGGGATATTGTTATTATGCAGATATTACTTGTGCTGATGAAAGTGCATCAAATAGTCTTGTATCTGCTTTATTATATGGAAATGGAATCTTATTAGACGCACCAGATACGTGTTATTATGGAGACATTACTTGTGGAGATGGAAGTGCTAGTGACGGAGCCTCAGAATCATGTGAAGATGAAGGTGTTGTTAGTGGAAACGTCTGTTATTACGATGAAGGATGTTCAGACACTGGTGCGAATACAGGATGTAATACTGGTGAAACTCATCCAAGTTGTGATGAGGGTGATATGACTGATAGTAATGCTAACTGCGGCCAATATGATTATTCAGCAAGTAATGATAGATGTTATTATAGTGCTAGTGACGCTTGTTTAGCAGATGATGATGGTTGGGATTATGCAACTGACACAACATTAGATAGTGTTACTGTTACTGGATTTGCTGAAGATTACCAATATGACGATGCTACTGACAAATGTTATTATAATATTGCTTGTGGAACAAGTGGATTTACTGCTTCAGAAGATACATGTTATGATTCAGGCACTGTTGTAGGTACAACTTGTTATTATACTGAAGCATGTACTGCTGCTGGTGCTGGTGCTGGTTGCGAAACAGGTGACTCTGCTCCTGCAAGTTGTGACTCAGGAAGTTTTGCAGATGGTGCTATGGCCTGTGGTGTTTATTCAAGTGATGTTTGTTACTATCATGCAACTGATGCTTGTGCAGCTGATGCTGATGGATGGGATCACAACTCTTATGATTGTGAATCTAGTGACGATACTAGTTTAGGAGATTCTCTTTTAACTGAAGCAGAACTTAATACAACTAGTTGTACTTCTGCATGTACTGGTGCAGATTGTTGTGAAATTCAAACTATAACTTGTGGAGCGGGATATGAATGTCTAGGATTCCATGATTTAATTGATAACGAAGATGAAACTTCTAACGCAACTTGTTATTATACTAACGCTGCTGCTTGGGAATGGGGAGCAAGTGCTGAAAGTGCTGAATCAGGTTCTGCATGCAGTGATGGATATGATAATGATTGTGATGGACTTACTGATACTGCTGATGATGATTGTGATTATGTTGTTGATGATGACAATGCTGGAGTTGATACAACAAGGGACACTGGATGGGATTATTGGGCTGCAGACGCAGATGCAATTTGTAATGATGGTGGAATAGGAGATTATGGAGACTTATGTGAAGAAGTTGGTTGGTCTGGTGCAAGAGGATTTTGCGCTGCGGGAGGAACTTTAGGTACTTGCTATGATGGAAACTCTTACTTTGTAATTGATGATGAATCTACTTATGACGGGACTATATGGGATTCAAGTAGTGTTGCATACACATCCAATCCTGCTAGTGATCAAGATGGACAATTTTGTACAGGTTATCCTGTAACTGGTATAGACATACCTACTTTTTGTGCTGATCAAGATGTTGCTAGTGGTGGATGGGCTTATACTACCTACGCTGATTGTGCAAGTGCTACTGATAAAGATTCTGATACTTGGACTGATGAATTTTTTAAATGGGATGAATCAGAAGGAGATTGTGTTGAATGTGATCCAACAACAGGACAACAAGCTACTGCAGGTTTTGATTTAACAGAAGCTAGTAAAACTGGTGTTGTTTGTGAAAGTGGTTGTGGTGCAAATAGTGGATGTGATGAAAGAGATATTAATGAAGATTGGGTATCAAGTGAAACATGTCATTGGTGTGATGGGGTTTGTTCTGATAACACAGATACTACTGTAGGTTCAACTAGTTGTACAACTTGTTCATCTGGATATCAAATGGCTGATTCAGAAGATCTTTGCTATTATTCTATCACATGTGATAATTCTTGGATTGATTCAACCTCAGACACTTGTTTAGATGAAGGTGTTGTTAGTGCAAGTAAATGTTATTATGATGAAGGGTGTAGTGGTAGTGGAGCTAATGCAGGTTGTACTAGTGGAGCATCTGCACCTTATTCTTGTGATTTTGGAGATTTCGCTGATGGAGCAGGTTATTGTTACAATGACGCTAACAATGCTTGTTATTATGACAACACTGATTTATGTGCAGCAGATGATGATGGATGGGATTATAGCACTGCAAATTGCTATGATCCTGGGTATAGAAGTGGAGCATCTTGTTATTATGATAACGGAGGATCTGTTGATGAATCTAATTCATGTTCAAATACAGGTTGCACAGGAATTTCTTCAGATAGTGCTCCAACATGTGATGAAGGCTCTTATTCAGATACAGATGCAAATTGTGGTGACTGGGATTATAGTTCAACAACTGATGCTTGTTATCATGACACAACTGATCCATGTGACGCAGACTTTGATGGATGGGATTGGACACTAGATACTGATTATGATGGCGTCACTGTAATAGGTGCAAATAGTGGAACAGATTACCAATATAATGATGCTGGTGACAAATGTTATTATTCATTTAGTTGTGAAACAACAGGATGGAGTGCAACTAGTGTTGCATGTTATGATCCCGGATACGAATCAGGAAATGATTGTTATTATGATAATGGTGGATCTGTTGACGAAGCAGATTCTTGTAGTGGAACAGGTTGTTCAGGAATTTCATCAGAAACTCATCCAACATGTGATGAAGGAGATATGAGTGGAAGTAATGCCAACTGTGGTCAATATGATTATTCAGCAAGCAATGATAGGTGTTTATATAGTGCAACTGATGCTTGTGCTGTTGACTTTGATGGATGGGATTATAGTACAGATACAGATTACGATGGTCAAACAATAACTGGGTTTGCTGAAGATTACCAGTATTATGATGCTGGTGACAAATGTTATTATGATATTGCTTGTGCCACTACAGGTTTTACTGCTTCAACAGATACTTGTTATGATTCAGGAACAGTAAGTGGAACAACTTGTTATTATAATGAAGGATGTTCTGCATCTGGAGCCAATGCTGGTTGTGAAACTGGAGAAGCATCTCCTTCTAGCTGCGACTCAGGAAGTTTTGCTGATGGTGCTATGGCTTGCGGTGTTTACTCGAGTGATGTTTGTTATTATCACGCAACTGATGCATGCGCAGCAGATGCTGATGGATGGGATCATAATTCTTATGATTGTGAAAGTAGTGATGATACAAGTTTAGGAGATACAATATTAACAGAAGCAGAAATTAATGCTACCAGTTGTACTTCTGCATGTACTGGTGCAAACTGTTGTGAAATTCAAACAGTTACTTGTAGTGGAACTTATGAATGTCTAGGATTCCATGATTTAATTGATAATGAAGATGAAACTTCTAATGCTACTTGTTATTATACTAATGCTGGTGCTTGGAACTGGGCTGCAAGTGCTGAAACAACAGAAACTAATTGCATTGATGGATATGATAATGATTGTGATGGAGATATTGATGCAGTTGATTCAGATTGTGTATGTTCAACTGGAGATGATTGTTCTGGTTCAGAAGTTTGTGTAAATGCACTATGTAGAGCAAGTTGTGATTATGATGCTTCATATGGTTCTTTAGCAGGGTATGGTTGTAGTACTGGTGGAACTGCATATAGTAGTTCAGGAACTTGTTATGATAGTAGTCCTGGTGGATCTGGTGGAGTTTATGGATGTGATGAATCAGGAGCAATAAGAGTAGACTGTGGCGATGGATCTTGTGAAGCTGTTCCATTTAGTTCAGACTCCTCATACAATACATGTGATACTACAAGTGGTCATGCTTGTGATACAATTGGAGGAGATTACTCACAAACAGGAACTTGTGCTTCAGGTGCAGCTAATAATTGTGATACTAGCGGTGAAGTAGCTAAGAATAGTTCTATTTACTACCAAACCTGTGCAGCAGATTATGAATGCGATTCTGATGCAACTAGTGGTGGAAATTATACTAGAGATGGTTTTTGTGCGGGAACTAGTTGTGCAACTACTGAATTAGCTGCAGACACTGATGGAACAGAATGTGGTGCTTTGTCAGGATGTAGTAGTCCTAGTATTATTGATGGAGACGAAGATTTCCAATGTGATACAACTAATGAAGGTGTTGTTTGTGCAAGTGACCCTACAAGTGGTAATCCTCCAACTCTTGATGGGGTTTGTGTTGAAAATTTATGTGATACTGATAGAGTTGCTGTTAATTGTGGTGATACTTGTGATTCAACAGATTTAACTGATGCAAAAATGTTAGCAAGTTGTAGCGGCTCAACTCAAGATGGATGGGCATGTATTGATGGTGCTCCTGGTAGTAATGGTTTTGATCCTGCTGGAATGTGTATAAGTGACATTAATAGTTGTGATGAAGATGGAATTACTGCATATAATTCTTCAAATTCAAAATATTTAGATGATTGTGCAGATGGTTTAGAATGTTCAACCAATCATGGAACAGGCAGTTACATAAGATCTGGTTATTGTGTTGGTTCAAGTTGTGAGGAAACATTAATTGTTGTAAGTAGTGCAACTGCAACTTCTGACGCAGAATGTGGTACAGGAACTACTGGATGTAGTGCTCCTGGTTGGGGAGATGGAGATGAAACAAATTCATGTACTACAACAAATGAAGCTCAAATTTGTGACACTAGTCCAGAAACAGGTCCTTCTGGAAACGGAGCATGTATTGAAAACAGTTGTGTAACTTCAGGTATTGTTAGAATTAATTGCGGAACAGATGGATGTACAAATGCAGATTTATCTGATGCAAATATTGTTACAACTTGTGACGCAAGTTCTGGGGATAGTTGTGATTCTTCATTAGATGGAAATGGAATTAGTCAAGATGGAATTTGCGCTTCAAGTACTTGTGAAACAAGTAATTTTGTTTGCTTTGCAAGTTCAACATATTATTCATACGCAAATAGAGCAAGTTGTTCAGAAGGTGATACTTGTGATGAATCCTTTACTGATGGAGACTTTAGTGCTGGAGCAAAAAGATATGATCCAGATGATAATGTATGTGATGATTGTACAAGTGAAGTAGGTGAGGATGGTACATGTGAAGAAGCATGTGGTGCTGACGTAGGAACTGATGAAAAAACAATAAGTGCATGTGATGGCACATCTGGATATATTAACGCCACTTGTGGATTTATTAGTGACGGAGATTATAACTCTACTGTTTGTGGTTGTGTTGTTGATCAAACAGGTGGAGACGCAGGAAAAGAATGGGATATTGGCGGAGACTTTTCAAATTGTTGTGGAGACGATGCTGGTGAATATGATTTTGATTCAGACTTTAATGAAACAATAGATATAACACCAAGTATAACTGATGCTTGTTGTGACGCTAGCACTGATTGTGTATATAGTAATACTTGTTATGCAACAGGATACGTTTCTGGAGACATTGATGGAGATGGAGATAATGATTATTGTGAAAGTGGAACTTGGTTTGATTGTTCTAATGATGGACAATGTGCTGCAGGCTATACTTGTGAATCAAATGATTGCGAAGATACTATTGCACCTACATGTACAATTTCAGGTCTTTCAGAAGACACAAATTCAGGTTATCAATATGTTAGTTCCACAACAATTTTTTATAATACTCTAGGAACTGGACAATTCACAGTAACTGTTGATTCTACTGATGATGGAAGTGGAGTACATAATGTTACATTCCCTACAACAGTTAGCTCTGGTTCAGCAGATACAACAAGTGCATATACTCAACAATATACGTGGGCCACTGATGACACTTATTCAACAAATGCAACAATAACATGTTACGATGTTATAGGAAATAGTGCTATTGATACTCTAAATATTACATTAGATACAACTTCACCAACATCAGGCTCAATTTCATACACAGATGGATACTATGTAAGTGAAAATGTTCCTATTACTTATTCAATTGGTTCAGATTCTCAGTCTGGTCTAAATACAAGTACTGGAAATATATTAAGAAGAAGTGCAACACTTGATGCAGGATCTTGCGGAAGTTATGGATCTTGGGGAACAATTATTACTGAATCAGACGGATCCTATGCTGATACAACAGTTGCAACTGGGAACTGTTATCAGTATAGATATGAAATATTTGACAATGTGTTAAATGGTGTTAATTTCACAAGTGCAAATACTGCAAAAGTTACAACAGAAGTTCCTAATTGTAGTATTGATGTATTATTTGAAGACACAAATTTAGGATACCAATATATTAGTGGAAATGAAATATTTTATAACACAGAAACAACAGGACAATTTTCAGTTAATGTTAGTGCTAACGCTTCTTTAACTGGAATTAATAATGTAACTTTCCCTACAACTGTAAGTGCTGGTGTAGCTGATACAAGTAGTGAATATAAACATCAATACACTTGGGCTACTGACGATACATATTCAACAACAGCAACAGTTACTTGTTATGCTAACTCAGGAAATAGTGCAGATGATACTTTTGATATAACTCGAGATATTACTGCACCAAGTGGTGGATCAATTGTTTACCCAGATTCATATAATGATACTGTATCAATTACTTTTAGTGATGGAACAGATTCTGGTGCAGGATTAAATATCTCAGCCAGTAGATTACTTGCTCAATCTGCAACTATACAAGATGATAATACTTGTGGTTCATATAGTTCTTGGTGGCAAGAGAATGGATTGAATCCTTCAAGTCCTTACACCGACAGTTTAACTGCAGGTAAATGTTACAAATACAGATATGAAAATTATGATAATGTAATGAATGATATAAACTACACAAGCTCAAACAGATTAAAATATAATAATATTCCAACTCATGCAACTCCAACAATCTCTCCTGGCAGTCCTAATCAAGCATCAAATTTAACATGTAATTGGATTAGTGTTTCTGATAGTGACTCTCATTCAGTTAGAAATATAACTAATTGGTACAAAAATAATGTTTCAACAACTGTACTTTATATGCCTTTTGAAGGAAATGAGAATGAAGCAAATAATGCCTCAGATTATAGTGGATATGGTAACAATGGAACGGTCTTAGGTGCAATATTTAATAGAACAGGTGGAAAAATTGGTGGTGCTTATGAGTTTGATTCAACAACTGACAGAATAGAAGTACCTATGTCTGCAATCAATGGAACAATAGGAACCATTGAATTTTGGTATAGAGAAACAGGATCAGAAACAGCTACTGCACATTTCTTTGGTTCCTCACAAGGAAATTATTATTTTGATTTATCAAGAGATAATGCTGATGATGTAATAAATTTCCAACTTGATAACAGTGCTGCTTCAGAATGGTCTGGTGTTCCAAGTGTGTTTGATGGATCATGGCACCATATTTCTGTAACTTGGGAAACAAATTTAGATAGTTACTTCCTTTATATTGATGGTAATAGTCAAGGTGAACAAACAAATGGTAGAACATTTAATACTGGGTACAATTTATTAATTGGAAATAGAGGTGGATTAGATAGAAACATAGCAGGATATTTAGATGAATTTAAAGTATATGATATTATATTATCTTCAGATCAAATATATCAAAACTTTTTAGCAGGATCACAAGGAAGGAACTCTCAAGTTTTAATTTACAATGAAACAACTTATGGTGACGAATGGCATTGTTCTGTTACAGTTAATGATGGTTACCAAGATGGATCGAACTTAAATTCATCTAGTGTAATTATTGGAAATGCTGCACCAGAAAAAGTCATATTACTTGACCCTAGTGATACCAACAGTTCACTTATAACAAATCCTACAACACTTATTTGGGATAATATAACAAACGCAGAAGGAGATCCACTTGAATTTAGTTTAAATCTAACTTCTGACACTTGTCCAGACTACGGACACATAACAAGTTTAACTAATCTGAATTATACTCCAACGTCAGAACTTGAATTAGATTGCACTTATAATTGGAGTGTAAGAGCATATGATGGAATTGATTATGGACCTTGGTCAGATGTTTGGTCATTTACTATCCCTCCAACTTTAATATTAACTTTAGTTAATAATACAATTAATTTTGGGGAAATGGCTACAGGACAAAGTTTAGACACTGATACGATTGGAGGTCCATTTGTTGTTAGAAATGATGGAAATGTATTTGCAAATATTACTTGGATTAGCATAAATGAATCCATATTTACAACTGTTGACGGAAACACTGAATATTTCATGTATAAAATAGATGAAACTGCATCTGAACCTAATTCGTTTAATTTATCTAACTCAACAAACACGTGGACAAACTTAACTTTGATTAGTGAAGAAAATAGAACTGCAATAGGTTTCCTTAATTATTCAGATTCAAATGATGAAGCAGAAATTGACATAAATGTAACTGTGCCTATTGAAGAACCACCAGGAAATAGAAAAGTTACATTATACATAATTGGTGAGGAATCATGAAATTAAAAATTATTAATTATTTGTTATTGGGGTTGGTTTTAGTTAGTTTTGCTGGTGCTCTAGGTATATCTCCTTCAAAAGTAGATATATTTCACCAAAAATATTCAGAGTCTACTATTAATCTAAAGATAATAAATAATGAAAATAAAGAATTAAAATTATCTTTGATTCCAAAAGGAGAATTAAGCAATTATGTTAATTTTAAGGAACAAGAAATTTTTATTGGAAAAAATACTTATGAAAAAACTATTTCTTACAGTTTAGACTTACCAAATAATTTAAATCCGGGTAACCATGATTTGAAAATTCTTGTCATGGATTCTTCAAAAAGTTCAGCTGAAAATATATTGAGTGCAAACTTAGGAATTATGCAATCCATAAATGTAATTGTTCCTTATCCAAAAAAATATGTGATTCCAAAAACAACTATTTCAAAAAATAAACAAAATGAAGAAGTAACTTTTACAATCAGTGTAAAAAATGTTGGATCTAAAGACATTGAAAACCTTAATGCAGAGATAGAAATATATAATATAGAAAACAGCAAAATTTCAACATTAAAAACAAATGCAATTTCACTGAAATCAAAAGATAAATCAAAAATAGTTAGCAAATGGATAGCTACTACTCTTCCTGGAAAATATAAGGCAATTTTAAATGTGTATTTTGATGAAGAAAAAATTGAAAAAGAGAAAAATTTTGAAATTGGTGAACCTATTCTAGACATAGATAAAGTTTATATTGAGACTTTTAAACTTGGAACAATAGCAAAATTCGATATTAATGTAAAAAATTATTGGGGAGAAGATATTTCAAGAGCTTATTTAGTAACCGAAGTCTTTGATTCAAACAATAATGTTGTAAATACATTCAGATCTGATTACTTTAATGTTAAAAAGTATGAGAATAATATTATTAACACATATTGGGACACAAAGAATATTGAGCCTGGCAAATATTATCTATCAGTTAAATTATATTATTTAAACAGAAATCCGATCAAAAGTTATAAAATTGATGTTTCAAATAAAAAAATAAGGATTAAAAATTCTGTTGCTACTGCCAATGTTATAGGAATTTTTGCTCAAGAAAAATCTTGGATTGAAATTATACTTTTAGCAGCATTATTTATAGTTATTTTGGTAGTAATATACTTTATAATTTTTAAAAATATGTTTAGAAAAAAACAGAAGAAAAAATAGTTGTTGAACTTATTTACTATGTAAAATTTCAATCATATCCCTATGTTTCAATGGTGCATCTTTTTTCATAGATTGTTTTGTTCTAATATCTACTGCCCTAACAAAATTATTTCCTAAATCTGTATGTAAATGAAATGCAAAATCTACAGCAGTTGTTCCTGGAGGCATTAAAAAACAATCTGGTAAAACATTTCCATTAGCATCAGCTAATTTATCTCCTGCTGGAAAAAGTGCAATATATCTAAGTAAATTAAACACTGCTTTATTCATAACCTCTTGAACACCTGTACTACTATAAATATCAAGCAAATTTTCTTTAACAAATTCAAGTGCTTTTGTTTGTTTTTCATTTAATTTTTCAGGTTGCAAAATTTCAAATTTATTTTCTCCAGGAATATATTTTATAATTCCATGCTTATCTGCTTCTTTTAAAGCTAATTCTGCTTCTGCTGAACAAGGTACAATAATGTAATCTGGAAAATCTTTTTTTAGTTTATCATAATTTTCTTTAGCTCCAGGAACATCAACTTTATTAGCTGCAATAATAATTGGTTTTGTTTCTTTTCTTAATTCTTGAGTTAATAATTTTAAATCTTCTTCTGTCCATTTAATAATTAATTTATCAAGCAAATTTAGTTTTTTTAATTTTTCTTTTACCATTTCTTCAGTTACCTTTATTCCTGAAAACTGGTTTGAAATTGCTTTAACAACATTTTCTTTTGTTTGATTAATTGAATATGAAAATTTTCTCCATGCTCTTTGAAAAATTTGAAAATACCACATATCTAGTTCATGTTCTAAAAATCTTACATCTTTACTTGGATCATATGTACCTTTTTCAACTGGCTCACCTTTTTCATTTAAACTACCTGAAACATCTACAACATGTATTAATGCATCAGCCTGACTTAAATCATTTAAAAATTCTAATCCTAATCCTTTTCCTTCGTGTGCTCCAGGTACAAGTCCAGCTACATCAACTACTTGAACAGGTGAAAATCTCCATCCATCTTTAAAATATCCTTCCCGTGGATTTGGTATTTTTCCAAATTCAACAGCAGCAGATTTAATTTTTACAAAACCAATTCCAGAATTTGGTTTAATTGTTGTAAAAGGATAATTAGCAATATCAACATTCATAAGTGTAATTGCCTTAAACATGGTAGATTTACCTGCCGAAGGTTTTCCTACTAATCCAACAAACATACGTTAAAAGAATAAATAGTTTTGTTATAAAACTTTTGAAAATAAAATTAAGATTATATAATCTCAAGTTTTTTTGCAATTGGAACAATTTTTTCAATTAATTCATCTATATCTTCCTTTGCATGAGCAGCTGATATTTGAATTCTTATTTCATCTTTTCCTAGCGGAACAACGGGATATGAAATTTGTGTAACTATTATTCCTTCTTCAAACAATTTATTTGTTAATTCTCTTGTTTTTTTAGAATCTCCAATTAAAATTGGTTGAATTGGATGGGTTGAATCTGCTGCAAATCTAAAACCATTATATTTCATTTTCTCTTTGAAATACTTTTGATTTTGTTTTAATTTTTCTAATAACCTTTTTCCTTCTTCTGATTGGAGAATTTTAAGAGCCTTAAGTGCTGCTGCTGCTGTTCCTGGTGAAGTTGGATTACTGTATATATATGTAGCTGCACTTTCTCTTAAATAATCAATATAAATTTTGTCACCTACAACATAGCCTCCATCAGATCCAAATGCTTTTCCCATTGTTGCAACAATTAAATCAGGTTTAGTATTACACACTTCCTGACATCCTTTTCCAGTTTCACCAAATGCTCCAACTCCATGTGCGTCATCTATAATTGTTAAAATTCCTTCTTCATAATATTGATCATATTTTTTTGCTAATTCTTGTATTTTTTTTAAATCTGCATATTCACCAAGCATTGAAAAAATACCATCTGAGATAATTAATACACGAGAAAATTTTCCTTTATTTTTTTCCAAAATTTGATTTAGATGATCATAATCAAGATGTTTAAAAATCACTTTATTTTCTTTTGAAAGACCAGAAACTCTTATTCCATCAATAATACTCCTATGATTCAATTCATCTGAAATAACTAATACCTCTCGTCCTACAAGAGATGATTTGGTTTGACCTTTAATAAAACAATGAATAACTGCTAAATTTGCTGCAAACGAAGAAGAAAAAGTAATTGCTGATTCGGCGTTGTGAAATTTTGCTAGTTCCTCTTCCAATTCTTTATATATTTTTAAACTGCCTGAAATAAATCTAACAGCTCCAGGTCCACTACCAAATTTTTTAATAGCTTTTTCTTCTGCTTTTTTAATATCCTCATTAAATCTAAAACCTAAATAATCATTTGAATTAAATAAGATATATTCTTTATTGTCTACTACTGCTTTTTTTGCTCTTCCATCAATAGAAACAAATTTTTCAATAATATTTTCCTTTCTTTTGCTAACATTACTTTCATCAAGTCTTTGTAATTCACTATTTAATATTTCTTTAAATCTCTCTTTTCCCATTTTTTCACCTTAATTAATAATAAAATTATTATTTCTCTCAATTATTCTAGAAATAACAGTAAAGTCTTTTTCAATATAGCCTTGATTAATTGCTTCATCATAGATCTCAGATATTTTTTTTGCGAACGGAAGGTTCAAATTTAATTTTTCAATTTCTCTCTGAGCTAAACCAATATCTTTTCTCATTAAACCAAGTTTGAAATTCTGTTTGAAATTTTTATCTCTAATTTTTGGCATTGTCCCAGACATTTTTGTTTGTGCAAATGAATTTTCAAAAATATACATAATTGTTTCAATCGGAACTCCATTTTTTACAGCTAAAGTAACTCCTTCCAAATAACTTTCAAGTAGCATGGATTGTGTAACATTTAGCGCCAACTTTGCTCTTTGACCATATGTTGCATCTCCACACTTTTTAAATCTATTACCCATTGCCTCAAACACTAATTTATATTTTTCAAAAATATTGTTTGAATCACCATACATGAAAAATAGATTACCAGTTTCTGCTCCAATTCTCCCACCAGTTACAGGTGCATCAATAAATTTCACACCTAATTTATTACATTGATCTAATATCTTTTGTGTCATATCAATAGATGTTGTTGAAGAATCTACGAGTACAGATTTACTTGTCAATGATTCAAATAACCCTTTTTCATTAAAAAGAACTTCTTGAAGTGAATTATCATTAGACACACAAATAAAAATCATATCACAATCTACAAGATTTTTAGGAAAATCTACCATTGAAAAATTTTCAGATTTAATATCTTCCCCTTTTGATCTTGTTCTATTATAAGCAACAACTTCAAAATTATTTTTTAATAAATTTTGAACCATTCCTTTACCCATAGTTCCTAAACCAATAAAACCAATCTTCACAAAATCACCAAAAATAAAGAAGAAGTATACAAGATATAAACCTTACTATAAAGGTTAAAAAGGATAAATAAAACCTATTTTTTGATTTTAAGGTAATATAAAGTTTTATTTTTTGATGTTTATAAAGTATGTTTATAAAGTAAAACACAAGTTCAATTATTATGAATTAGGAATGAATTAAATTCTTAGGTCATTAATTTAGAGTTATTAAAACTCGCAGAGGTTAAGAAAATGAAAAAAATATTTAGTTTATTAATACTAACAATAATACTTATAAGCAGTGTTTTTGCTCAAGGTAATGGAGCTGGAAACACTATTGCACCGGAAGATTCTGATGACATCTTAGAAAGTGATGTTGATGAAGCAAAAGCTCAAGGTTCTGTATCACTTTGTGTAAGATATCTAAAAAATAAATATCCTAGACAAGATGTCAGAAGATTAAATAATATCTGTGGACAAATCGAAAAAAACAAAGAAGCCATTGCTAGAACAATTAGAAAACAAGTTCGAGATAATTTTCCAAATGTTGATCAATTAACAGATGAACAAAAAGCAAAAATTAAAGCAATGGGTAGATCAAAAGTAGCAAAATTAGCTGTTGAAAAACCAGAAGTTCTAAAACAAAAACTTCAAAATTACAATATAAAAAAATTCACAAATAAAGCTGATATGTTTAGAAAAAGAACAGTTGATAATTATAAAGAAGCTAGAGAAAGATATGAATGGTTAAAAGATAAACATAAAGAAATTAAAGATGAACTTGCTGATGAAAAAGCTGCGTTTAAAGATGCTGTTGAATTAGGAGACGATGAAGCGCAAATTAATGCAGCTAAAGATTATTTAACCAGTGTTGCAGATTTAGTTCTAAATAGCTTAGAAACAGTTAGAGCAAAAGTTGAAGAAAATGATGATTTAACTGAAGAAGAGGCTATTGAAATTTTAACAAAAATTGATGAAAATATTGAATTAATTCAAGATGCTAAAGAAGAAGTTGATGTAGCAACAACTAAAGAAGAAGTCAAAGAAGCTGGTGCTGTTATTGTTAAAAACTGGAACAAAATGAAAGAAAAAGTTAGATTTTACTCTGGACAATTAATTAAATCGAAAGTTCATGATGTAACTTCAAGAGCTGAATTTCTTGAAAACAAATTTGAAAGAGCACTAAATAAGCTTGAAGAATTAGGATATGATGTATCTATCGCTGATGAATTATTAGATGAATATAGTGAATCACTTGAAACAGCTAAAGAATATTTCAAAGATGCTAAAGATAAATTTGAGGAAGCAAAAGAATTAATTAATTCAGATGAATATAATAGAGAAGACGCTAAAGCTTTAGTAGAAGATGGAAAAGAGTTATTAAAACTTGCTCATGAATCTTTAAAAGACGCACATGAAACCTCAAAAGAAATCATAAAAGAAATCAGAGAAACTGGATATGACAAAGTTGAAGAATTACTTGAAGATGAAGAAGAGGATTACTATGTTGTAGAAGAAGAGGATGAAGAAGATAGTGAGGATGAATCAAATGAAGATATTGAAGACAATGATGACGAAGAAGATGAAGAAAACAATGAAGAAAATAATGAAGAGGAATATAATTCTGAAAGCTGGAACACAATAATTCCAGATTCTTGTGTAAACTTCTTTGATGGCTGCAACACTTGTTTCAAAATAGAAGGCTCAGATCAAGCTGGTTGCACAAAAATGGCTTGTGCAAAATATGATGAACCTAAATGCTTAGACGATGATAAAAGTGATGAAGAAATTTGCACCGAAGATAGCGATTGTTCAGAAGGAGAAATATGTATTAATTCTGAATGCGAAGAAAATGAAGAGGAAACAACCGAATAATTTTTATACTTTTTTAATTTAATTTATTTTTAGAGGTGTAAAATGAAAAAATTGTTTTCCTTAATTGCTGTTTTACTTGTAATATTAATTACTATTACTGGTTGTTCGAAAAATCAAGTTTCTGATGATGATGATGTTTTTGAAACACCAACAGAACCAAAAATTGAAGATTCAAATAATGATGTGACAGGAAGTATCACTGAAGTAGAAACCATTGATCAAGATTTAAATCAAGACGAGGTTGATACAGAACTAAATGATCTTGAGCAAGACTTGTTGAATTGGTAATAATAATAGTGCAAAAAAAACAGTTAAACCATATATTATTTTATTATATTTTATTATTTTTCTACCATCAAAATTTAAAATTGGAATTAAATTAAATATTGCTAAAAAATAATTTATTCTTAAACCATAACTCATTACTTGAAATAAAAAATTGTTTTGAACAATTAAAGTCAAGACTAAAAAAACTGCTCCTAAAATAATATTTGAAACTGGACCTGCTAAAGAGATTATCCCAGATCTTTTTTTTGTTATAATTCCATTTATTATTACTGCTCCAGGTGCAATAAATAAAAACCCAAAAAAAGCTGTTAAGATTCCAAACAATAACATTTTATCATCAGATCTGTATTCTGCATTACAACCATATTTTTGTGCTACAAATTTATGAGCTAATTCATGCACTAAAAAACCTAAACCTACTGTTAAAAGTGAAATTATAAAAAAAATTACTAAACTCGGATTAAATACATTTGTATTAAGAATTGTAAAAGCTATACTTACACCTACCCAAGATTTAAGCAAGTGTTGTTTTTCTATTTGTGAGAATTTCATTTTTTAATTTATTAATTGAGTAATCTGCTATCTTTTTTAAATTTATTACATCTTCTTCATTATACTCAACTAATAATTTTAAATAATATGGGTCTCCACTTCCTAGAAACATTCTATACAGTTTTATTGGATCTCCACCATATAATTTTTCAATTATTATATTTGATCTTTTTATTTTCAATTTTTTCTCAATTTGTTTAAGACCTCCAGTTAATCCAATCTTTGCACAAATATGTCTTAAATCAATATGTGGGATTCTAGGTAAAACACCTGGATGCTTTTTATTTAAAAAAGGAATATCAAAAGATGAACCATTAAATGTTATAATTAATTTATATTTATGCAATTCATTTTTCAATTTATTTAAATCTAAATTATAATTTTTTACCATAATTTTCGTATTCATACCATCATAAATTCCTATAACTGTAAGATATGCATTTTTACTTGTTGAAGAACTCGCCTCAATATCTAAAAAAATTGCTTCATCTTTAAAATAATCATATAGTCTCCAAGTTTCAATACTTGAAAGTTTTCCAACAAAGTAATTAGAATTATTTTCTCTTAATGCTTGCTTAGATTTTTCAATTATTCTATTATAATTTGCCTTTGTGGGTTTAGATATACCTTTAATATCACATGTTAAAAAATCATTCCAATTATTTACACCTTGATCCCAAATATTTTGTTCTTTTTTTTGTTTTATTCTTGGAAGAAAAATAAAAGAATTTTGAATCATTTGACAGGCAAATAAATATCTGTTTCATTTGTTTCATCATTCTTATAACGCGCATCATAATATTCAAATGATATTCCATTCATATCTCCTATTTTTCCGCTCGTAGGAAGCAATTCAAGCATTAATAAGTTCCACGTCTGACCTACTTTACTTATATGTCCTTTATGCGTCGTTTTTATATACTCAGACTCTGGAATTTCTAATTCAATCATACCTTTAGGAATTTCTCCATCTGACTCAACAGCAGCAATATATCTAAATTCATTTTCATTTTTCATTATACATAAACCATAACAAATTCCTGGATTAAGATTTTTTATTTCTTTTTCTCGAGGCATAAATTTTTCCCAAACCATAGGACAATCTTTAGCATGTTTTCCATCTATCATTGTTGTATTAATTTCCATTCCCACTACTCTAAATTTTGGTTTTTTTACTATTTGATATTCCATTTAAATCACCTAATAAAAAAAGATAAATTCAATTTAAAAATCTCACGTTAGAATGTCCAGTGTTATTTTATTTTTATTATTTTATTTTTTGTTATATTATATGTGTCAGAAAATCCACTAATCACTTCAACAACATACAAAACTTCACTACCTGGTGAGTATCTTAAACAAGGTTCGTAGTAACAAGGTGGAACACCTTTTTCAATATCAACTATTGTTAAATTTTCATCAATAAAAATCATATCAATTGAAAATTGCACATTTTTCATCCAAAATTTAGGAATTTGAACACGATCTAAAATAAATAACATCCCTTCAGATTCATTTATTTTTTGTCTATACATTAATCCTAAAGCTCTTTTTTCTGCCGTATCCATAATTTCAACTTCTATACATTTTTTTTCAAAGCAAACATGTGTTTGTGTTTTTATTAAAAAAATTCCACTACTGAGAATTATTACAATTAGGAAAAAAAACAAGATTTGTTTTATTTTTAGTCTAAATATAGAATATTTTTTGTTTTTAATTTGTAAAAATAATTTTTCTGTTAAACTATAAATCATTAAAAAACAATATACATATACAAAAACTATTGTGTTTGAAAATATTAAAGAAAGAATTACAAAAGGAAAAAAAATTGCTGTGAAATTTGCTACATAAGTCCTCATAAAAATTAATTTTCGAACTTTTACTAAACTAATTATTTGAACGAAAATATAATACACAAAAATATAAGCAAAATAAACCCAATATTTTAATGATTCAGATTTTAGATAATATAAACCAATAAGTAAACATAAAACAATAAAATTATCTGCAATTATATCAAATTTACCTCCAAATTTAGTTTGTTGATAAAATTTTCTTGCAAAAAATCCATCTAAAATATCACTAACTAATGCAAGAATATAAAATATCAAAAACAAGATTAATTTATTTTTTATAGATAAATAAACCATAATTAAACCAAAAACAAATCTAGAAGATGTAACAATATTTGCCGCATATTTCTTCATATCAAATAGTAAATTACGCAATCTTTTTAAATTCACCTTTGTTCCTTGGCTCTATGGCGAAAAACAAAATCAATATGCCAACTAGTTCCGCTGGAATTACAAGGTATTTTGATGACTATAAATCTAAAATTGAATTTAAACCTGGCCACATAGTATTTTTAGCAATATTTGTAATGTTATTTGTCATTGCTCTTAATATTTGGGGAGCTTCGTTATTTGGTTTTTAAGTTTTTATTAATTATTTCAAGAATTAGTTATTTTATAGTATAAAAAAAATAAAAAAAATTAATTGTATTCATCCCATTCCTCATTGCAAATATCCTCCATGTCTCCTGCTCTTTCA